>Ga0206864_1052_pt1 | contig 40851 bp, 22 predicted proteins | sample Alteio_BWOrgCont_42_FD_152632 | JGI IMG/M metagenome (GOLD analysis project Ga0206864, IMG submission 152632) | Enriched cells from forest soil in Barre Woods Harvard Forest LTER site, Petersham, Massachusetts, United States -... | ecosystem: Environmental > Terrestrial > Soil > Temperate forest >...
TCTAAATGCATCTGAACGGTTGGCAATATTTTAGTGGCGAATGCTTTCAGCGTACTGTCTTTGCCGTTCTTCGACTCATCTTGCAATGGCTTTGTTAAAGAAGTATCAAAAATACCGCCTTATTTTTGAACCGAGGTTTAAAGAATAAGCGCGCTGCGCCATAAAATCATTGGCGGGGACACTATAAGTAAGCGGGGCACGAATTTTACTTAGTGTTTATTGTTCAACCCACCAAACAGGGTAGTCTGCAAAGACTACCCTGTTTTTTTTTAAGATTTTTTAGGCTGACAATGTGAGGCTTTCTTTCCAACTGCGTATAAAGACCAAATCCCCATAGCTTACGTGAGGATTAATTTTTTTCCCTTCGATTGCGAAAGCAAAGGGAATGCGTTCTTAACGTGAAAGTTGATGTAAAGGTCACTATATGTTTGATAGTAAGATCAGTTCTTTCGCTATGAACTCAATCAATTGGATGATTTCCGGGTTCCTTATTGCGTCTATTTCATGCAATTATTATATATCAATTTCAGCCCTCTTTTTCGGATGCAACGCAACGATCTCCGGCTTTTAAAAATCTTTCCTCACATGTTTATACTTATCTAATAACGCATTAACTGATTACAACAATTCGAATCCATCCTGCAGCCTGATATCATCGGATGCGCTGCCGATCATCAGGTTAAATTCGCCGGGCTGTGTGCCCCATTGCAATTGGTCGTTATAAAACGATAATTTTTCCTTATCGATGGTGAACGTCAATGTTTTGGTTTCGCCGGGCTGGAGCATGATCTTTTGAAAATCTTTCAGCTCCTTTACCGGGCGTACGGGCTGCGAAATTAGCTGGCGCAGGTAGAGCTGGGCAACTTCCTCTCCGGCATATTTCCCCGTATTGGTTAGGTCGAATGAAACAATAATGGCTCCATTGCTTTGAAGGCTTTTGCCGCTCAATTTAAGGTTGCTGTATTTAAATGCGGTATAGCTCAAACCATACCCAAAGGCAAATTTAGGGCTGTTGGGCAGGTCGATGTAGGCCGACGTATAATTTACGTCGCTGTCGTTTTGCGGCGGCCGGCCGGTATTGTAATGATTGTAGTAAATGGGTATTTGCCCCTCGGTCCTGGGGAAGGTGATGGGCAGCTTGCCCGAAGGGTTGTAATTGCCATAAAGTACATCGGCGATGGCATTCCCGGCCTCGTTGCCCAGCCACCAGGTGTATAAAATAGCAGGCACGTGGTCGGCCGTCCAGTTGAACACCATGGGCCTCCCGCTCATTAAAAGTACAACCACCGGTTTGCCGGTCGCCATGATCTTTTGTATCAATTCTTCCTGCACGCCGGGCAAATGGATATTGGCGCGGCTTTTGGCTTCGCCTGTCATGTCCGGACGTTCACCCATGGCCATTACCACCTCGTCGGCCTGCATGGCTGTTTTGAAAGCTTCGTCGAACCCGGTGCGGCTGGTGTCGGTTATATCGCAGCCTTTTGCGTAAAGGAGCTGTGTTTTGCCGGCTGCCTGCTGCATCCCTTCATACAGGGAAACAATTTTGCCCTCGTCGCCAATATCCAGCGACCAAAAACCTTTCATCTCTTTTTTGGCCTTTACCAGTGGGCCGATCAGGGCGATCCTGTTCAGGTTTTTCGACAGGGGTAGCACCTGTCCCTGGTTTTTGAGCAGCACGATGCTTTTTCGGGCCATATCACGCGCGGCGGCGATAAACTCCGGTTTGTTGAGCACACTTTTTTCGCGGTCGGCATTGCTGTAACGGTAGGGATCATCGAACAGTCCCATCTCAAATTTTTTGGTGAGGATACGGCGTACCGCCTCGCCGATCAGTTTAACCGGAACCTTGCCCGCGGCTACCAGCTTTTCAAGGTTATTGATATAGCTGCGGCTTTCCATATCCATATCGTTTCCCGCCTTGATGGCAAATTCAGCCGCCTGGTCGTTGTCCTTTGCATAACCCTGTTGCACCATTTCGCCAATCGAATTCCAGTCGCTTACCACAAAACCTTTAAAGCCCCATTTGCCTTTCAGGATGTCGCGCTGCAGGTAGCTGCTGGCAGATGCCGGGGTCCCGTTGAGCGAGTTAAAAGAATTCATAAAAGTGGCCGCTCCTGCCTCGGCGGCTGCCTTAAAAGGAGGGAGGTAAAACTCCCAAAGGGTGTGCAGGCTCATATCCACACTGTTATAATCGCGGCCGCCAATCGCGGCGCCATAGGCGGCATAATGCTTTGCGCAAGCCATTATGGCATCCAAACTACCGAATCCATTTCCCTGGAAGCCCTTAACCCGGGCACGCGCTATTTGTGAGCCGAGGTAGGGATCTTCGCCCGCGCCTTCCATCACACGGCCCCAACGCGGGTCGCGGGCAATATCTACCATTGGGGCGAAAGTCCAGTGAACGCCGCCCGCCGCGGCTTCAGTTCCGGCAATGCGTGCCGAGCGCTCTATGGCTGCAATATCCCAACTGGCGGCTTCGCCGAGCGGGATAGGGAATGTAATGCTATAACCGTGTATCACGTCCTGCCCAAACAGCAAAGGGATCTTTAAACGCGACTGCATAGCGGCGTCCTGGAACGCGCGTGTATGGGCTACGCCGGTTATATTTAACACCGACCCGATCTGGCCTTTCCTGATCTGCTCCAACTTGTCGCCTACATCAGTAGTTATGGGCCCGGTGGCAGCCCAATCGCCGTTAACCTGGTTCAACTGGCCAATCTTTTCGGCCAGCGTCATTTTCTTCATTAATGCATCGACTTTTTGAGCGACGGTAAGCTGCTGGCCGTCCGCAACGGAAAATGCAGCAATAAGGCAGTACAGCGGCAATAGTTTAAATCGGTTCATTCCTGTAAAAAGTTTATGTAAAAGCTGAAAGCGAAAAGCATAAAGCTGAAAGCCAAAAACTCAAAGCTAAAATATTGATAATCATCAATGCTATTTCAATTCATGTGAAATTAGTTGATAGATAATATAATTCCGGTTAGTGGTTTAACGCACGGTTGTACCCCATCAAGAATACCGTTTTTAAGACAAATATTGGCGGACAATGCAATAAAATTAAAAAACCGGCGACAAACAAAAGCCCCCGGGTTTAGCGGGGGCGGGCGCAAATTTTTAAATGAAACCAAACCCTTATGCGGAAAGCCTGTCGTGGTGTATTTCCTCGAGGTAACCGCGTTCGTTGACGGCATAACGAGCGCCTGATGTATCGGTATAGTTTTTTGGGATCCTGATGCCCCTGTTTTTCTTTTTCAGAGGAAAAAATAAAGGCACAACCAGCAAAGCCATCATGGTGCTGACCTGTAATATTTCAATGATCATAACTTCTTGCACTAAATAAACAATTAAGCCGGGCACTGCTAATTGGTTTGTTCAACTAATGAAATGAATTTCACCGGTTTATATCTTCAGGTTTCCAGTGCCTTATCGAAAATAAAGCTAAATCAATGCCAAATAATTTCAAAGCGTTGAAGCATTACTTAGAATTTGATAACAAAGCATTATTTAATACAAAAAAATAATTTTAAAACGCTAGTATCCCTATCAAATTGATAAGATTTTATCAATTTGAAAATAATTTTATCAAAGCGTTTTTCATTGTTTAACCGGCATTTTACAGCTAAATCCATCATATTCCTGCGTAAAATTGCTATGCATGCATAATTAATTGATCAATGCCGGTAAAATAGTGGACACCGGGTTGGATGCTCCTTCGCTGAAGCTACGGCGCACGAAGTGTGCAGATGTGCGGATGTGAGATGTGAGCGGGTTCATAGCAGGAGGTGAGGATGCTCCTTGAGACGAGATGCCGCGAACAAAAAACTCCGGGCGATTTACCCGGAGCTTTTACTATAAAAAACTTAATAGTCTTAGATTATTGCAACAAACAAGCTTCCTGCGGGAACGATCTTGGTGCTTTGAATAACCGAGAAAGGCATCAGGTAATAACCATGAGCACCCCATGGGGTTCCCCATTGGTTTTCTACGATAAATGCACCGCCACCTGATATAGTGCTGTCAATCACATATCCGATGATCGGCGTAGCGTGGCCACCTAATAACGAAACACCTTTAGCCAGTGCGCCGCTTGAAGTAAGTGGGTTGTAAGTGTAGCTGGTAGTGCTCAAACCTTCGAAATAGGTGTAAGCGCTGTTGTCATAGATGTTAAGACCCATTAAAACAGGCTTGTTGTTTAATAAAGCATTTTCAACATCAGTAACCAGTGTAGTGCCGGCATCGGTAATTTCATAATACCCGTGAGCAGTTGTGGTGCCGCTGCTGGTAGTGCTGCCCGACTGTGCGCCGATAGGGAAATTATCCGGCAAAGTAGGTATGGTTTTTGATCCATAGCTAAAATAAGTATATGGAGGGGTAGTGTACGGAGCGGTCTTTTTTGTAGCTACGTTATAACCATCTGATGATACCCAGGGATATGGATATTGTGCATTGGTTGGTATACCATCAAAAGTGTAACCATCATAGGTTAAAGCTTTACCGGTACCGGTATTATTGGTCAGGCCTTGCAGGGTTTCACCAATGTTCACCATATCAGCACCGTCGTCTGCGGTAATTTTTTCCTTCAGTATCACCACGCGTTCAACATAATATAAGAACAGCGGGGCGAAAGCACCGGAAGCACTGTTGCCTGAACCGTAAGAAGGCTCGTCCGAAGTGTTTGGAATCTCGGTTGCCTGTGCCTCTGCGATGGCATTAGCTGTCGTAAAGTTTTCAACCGGGGTAACAGTGTTGTTTTTGTAGTAATAAAGAATTTCATCTGATGTAGCACCGCAGAAAGATGTACATGCGCCGATTTGTCCCTGGTCCCTGATCTGCGGGTGCGTTAAGATATAAGAAGTGTAGCGGGTGCCGCTGTAGGTTAAGCCGTCAGACTCCAGCTTGTTTGCAAAAAGGTCGGTTGTGAATTTAGGCACACTTGCCAACTCCTCGGCGGTTGCAGGGTTTAAGCCCATCCCGTGGAGGGTGGCCATGGTAGCAGGAGCGGTGCTTGCTGCTGGTTTCACACCATTCTTCGAACATCCATTTAACAAAACACCCGCGACCGTTAAGGTCACACAGCCAATTAGTAATTTTTTCATTTCCATAAAAGTGAGTTTTTTAAAATTAATGTTAGTTTGAGTCCTAAATCTAAACAATTCCGGCGATAATATAAAAGGAATCGCCAAAAAGAAATAAAATAATACTATTAATAGCATAAAATTACATTTAATGTAACCTTCACTTTCGTTTCGGTTAACACCATCTAAAAGAGGTTTTTAGGATTGGAAAAATGGCTGATCCCGAGGTTATCCCGATCACGAAAGTAATCTCCCTTTCAGCGGGATTGGAGATATTATTTATGAGATTTGAGACAATTGATCTTGTAAAAAATGAAATGTCTCATATCGCTTCCGCTTTGGACTTTCTGCTTTCAGCTTTCCCTTAAACTATTCACTATAGCTATCTGGACCACTGCTAACTGCCACTCGCCATTCTCCACTCCCCCTTTAGGGGACTGGGGGCCACTACTCCGTCTTCAAGCTCTTCACGGGGTTAGCCAATGCCGCTTTGATGCTTTGGTAGCTCACCGTAAGCATGGTAACCGCCAGCGCGCCTACGCCGGCCGAGGCAAATATCCACCACGCGATGGTTGAGCGGTATTGATAATGCAGCAGCCACTGGTGCATAAAATACCAGGCCAGCGGCATTGCAATAAGGAGTGAAATACATACCAACATGATAAAATCCATGGAAAGCAGGCCCCATACGTTTAATACGGTTGCGCCTAACACCTTGCGGACGCCGATCTCCTTAATGCGCTGCTCGGCCATGAATGATGCCATGCCGAACAAACCCAGGCAGCTTATAAAAATGGCCAGCCCGGCAAAAAAGCTTGCAAGGGTTCCGATGCGTTCCTCATCGCCGAATTTTTTATTGTACTCCTCGTCGACAAACTGGTATTCGAAAGGTTGTGCCGGGTTATAGGTTTTAAATACCGATGCGATCTTGTCCAAAGCCTGGTTTGCGCTCATCCGGGGATTTATTTTCAACAATACAACACCACCCGGGTCTTTTGACAGGAAATAAATAGTCGGCCTTACCGGCTCATAGGGCGAGTCGTTCACCAAATCCTTTACGACCCCGATGATCCTGAACTTTTGATTGTAATAGCTGATGCTTTGGCTGGTCGGATCGCTCAAGCCCATAAATTTAATGGCCGTTTCGTTTACAATCACTGCAGCGGAATCGGTTAAAAACTCCTTCGAGAAGTCCCGTCCCGCGGCAATCGTCCAACCGATGGTTTTACCATAATCGTACGACACACTGTTTTGCGGGAAGTCAACACTCAGGTTAGGGTCTTTTCCTGGCCATTGTACGGCACTGGTGCTGCTGGCGTTGGCTGTGGGCGACGACCCGGCTTCGGCAATGGACGTTATGGCCCCGGTCTTAAACAGGTCGGCCCTCACCGCTTCAAAATTTTTATGGATATCATCGGTAACCATCGGCAGAGCCACCAACCCCTCGCGCCCATACCCTATCGGCCTGTTTTTGGCAAACTGTATCTGCCGGAAAACCACGATCGTCCCAATGATCAATACCACCGAAACGGCGAACTGGAGCACCACCAGGACTTTGCGCGGGATAGCTGCCAGCTTCCCTACCCTGAAGCTGCCCTTCAGCACTTTTACTGGTTTAAAAGACGACAGGTAGAATGCAGGGTAGCTGCCGGTGATCAACCCGGTAGTCAGGCTAAAACCAAGGCACATCACCCAAAACAGCGGACTACTCCATAAAATCGCCATCTCTTTACCGGCCACGCTGTTAAAAAATGGCAGGCTCAGCTGCACCAGCAACAAGGATATGCCAAAAGCCAGCAGTACACACAAAAGTGATTCACCAAAAAACTGGTACACCAGCTGGCTCCGCAATGAACCGATCGCTTTGCGGATACCCACCTCGCGGGCACGTTTTTCGGAACGGGCGGTGCTCAGGTTCATAAAATTGATACAGGCAAGCAACAGCACAAACATGCCGATGATACCGAAAAGCCAAACGTATTGTATGGCCCCGCCGGTGTTTTTGCCGTCTTTAAACTCGTCGTTGAGGTGCCATTTGCGCATTGGGAACAGGAAAAGCGCCGGCTTCTTTTTAGCTAATTGAGCACTTACGTGGTGCAGTTTTACATCGCGTATCTTTAAGGAAACTGCGTCCATGTCTACATTATCGGCCAGCACCACATAAAGCGATAGAAAATTCGGCCGCCATGGTTCGCTCATTTGGCCGAGCTGGTTTATGTTATAAAACATTTGCCATGGCGCTATAAAATCCAGGTTTGCAAAAACGGAGTTTTTGGGCAAGTCGTCATAAACGCCGCCAACCTTCACGTTGGTCTGATTATCCATTTTCATCGTTTTGCCCATAGGGTCGGCGTCGCCAAAATAGGCTATCGTAGTCGACCGGGAAATCAATACTGACGACGGATCGCTCAAGGCGTCTTTATTTCCTTTAAGCAGTTTTAGCGAAAACATGTCAGGCGCCTGTGCTTCCATAAACGCGCCTTGTTTGGTTAGCTTTTTCTCCCCAACGGTCAGAATATGGCCGTTTGTACCGGTACCCATCACCACTTCCTTAAAGTCGCTGCCATAGCTTTTGCGCAGCTCCGCCGCCAGCGGGTAAGGCACCTGGAACCAGGTTTGCACTTCGCCGTTATTGGTAACGTTTTGAATTACCTGCGCTATGCGGTCGTAATTTTTGTGGTATTTGTTGAACGTCAGTTCATCATATATCCACAGGCCGATCAATATTACTACGGCCATGCCCACGGCAAGGCCGCCAATGTTGATGAGCGAGGATACCTTGTTTTTGATAAGGTTCCTCCATGCGATTTTGAAATAGTTAGTTATCATGGTTGGTTCATTAGTTCATTAGTTCATTGGTCTGAACTAGAATCTTTAGAATTAAAGAATTTTTAGAATTTGGCGAGATGATCAATCATTCTGTTAATTCAATAGATTCCACAATCCCGATAGCTATCGGGACGAGTTCCGACTACTCGCTTCTCAGGCTCCTCACAGGGTTAGCCAACGCCGCCTTCATACATTGGGCTATTATCAAAACAAAAGCCGTCGCCAGTATAAAAAGGCATGCAAACACGTACAATGTAACATTTTGTTGAACACGATAAACATAGTTTTCAAGCCACCTTGTAGTTATTAAGTACGCCAGCGGCCAGGCAATAGCGTTGGCTATCAATATTAAAAAGCCGTATTCCTTCAGAAAAATGGAAAGGATATTTTTCACACCGGCGCCAAGCACTTTTCGTACGGCAATCTCCTTTGTGCGTTTGGTTAGCGTAAATGCAACCACCCCAAAAATCCCGGTGAAAATGATAACCAGGTTCAGTACTGTGCCAATGTCAGCGGCTTTCTTTAGCTGTAATTCGGATTGATAAATTGCCTTGAATTTGTCGTCCATAAAACTGTATTCAAAACCGGTTTCGGGGAACAGCTCCCTACATTTTTCCTGTATGGAAGTTATCGTATTTGCAATTCCGGCAGGTTGGATTTTAATTGAAAAATAACGGTAGGAACGTGTAAAGGACTCATTCAGGCCTGCTATGATCATGGGCTGTATCTCTTTTTGCATGGATTCGAAATGAAAATCCTTCACTACCCCCGCAACAGTTTCGATGGGACCTGCCGGGCCGCCCAACCGTATGGTTTTACCGACAGCTGATGTCCATCCCAAAGTTTTTACCGCCGTTTCGTTCATCACAATGCGGCCGGACCTGTATTCGCTGTTGTCCGGCTGTAAAAAAATCCCTTCTTTGATATCGAGTCCATAAACTTTTGAGAAGCCGGCGTCGGCCGCAAGCATGATCATACTGGTAAAATCAGTATGGCCCGGCGAATAAACGTTTACATTGCCGCCCTCGCTGCCATCAGGTATATCGTAGGAGAGCGAAATGCTTTTGACACCCGGCACCTGCATCAAGCCGCTTTTTAGATTTTCCATCCTAACCACCCCCGCGGAATCCGAAGCCCGGGGAAGCGACGACACAATCATCACCTGGTCTTTCTTAAAGCCGATGTCTTTGTTGAAAATGTATGCTACCTGCCGGGATATATTGATAGCCCCGATGAAAACGACGATGGCAAGCGTAAACTGAACGATGAGCAGGGATTTGCGAAGCGTTAAGCCCGCGCCAACCGAATCCATCTTCCCTTTGACGGCATTGACTACATTTGAGGAGCTTAATACGAATGCCGGGTAGATTCCCGAAACAAAACCCACCGACATGGTCAATCCTGCAATTAAACACCATTTACCAGCGCCGAATTGCCGGTAATCGTCCAGCCTCGTATTTAAGAGCAGGTTAAAAACAGGCACCAGCAATTGATATAGCTGCAGCGATAATAAAACAGCGATAGTGGTGAGCATCGATGCTTCCAGCATGTACTGAACGATGATCTGCACCTTTGAGCCACCAAACACTTTCCGCAGGCCAATTTCCTTAAGGCGGTGCATCGAGGTGCCGATGCTTATATTGATAAAATTGATAATAGCCAGCAACAATATAAACGCAGCAATCAGCGACAATGTGGTGACCATATTTTGCACAGCGCCGTTGTTTTGTTTTAAGTAATAGTCTTTCATTGCGGATAGTGCAGCCTGCAGGTTATCTTTAACAAATGCAGGCTGATACTTTGAAAGCGTATTTGCAAGGGGCCTGGCGAGATCGTTCGCAGTCACGCCTTTTTTCAACTGGAGCATGCTCACCATAAAAACGTTCGACCAGTTGTTTCCTTTATCGCCCCCCTGGAAATATTGGTTGGCTTCCATCGGCAGGTAAACCTGGCAAGTGCTGAGTGTGAAATTGGTAACGGTATTAAAAGGCGGATCTCTTAACACCGCGGATATGATAAAGCTATGTTTACCACCGTCGGCCGGGGTTTGAACGGTCAGTGTTTCGCCGACAACATTCGTCCGTCCGAAAAACTTTAATGCCAGTTCTTCGGTTACAACTGCCGATTGATTGTCAATAAACGCCCTTCGAGGGTTGCCCTGCAGCAATTGGAAGCCATACATCGATACAAGGGTGGTGTCGCCAACGTATATCTGCGTACGAAAATGTTTATTCCCCGCGGATACGATGTTGGACACAGGGTCGAACCGGTAGTAATTTTCAACCAGGTTTGGATATTCGTCCTTTATCGTTTTCGCCAACGGCCCGAGGGTGGCAACCGGCGAACCCATATTCTCCTGCTTCCATTTACTTTTAATAACATATTGGCTTGCGATGTTCTTTATCGTCGAATTTACCGCATACTGGTTCAGCACGTAAATACCAATCAGCATAGAGAAGGTGAGCCCGATGGAAAGACACAGTATATTCAATGCCGAAAAGCCCTTGTTCCGCCACAGATTACGCCACGCTATTTTCAGATAATTGAAGATCATCTCATTGGTTCACTGGTTCATTAGTTCATTGGCTCACTCGTTCATTGGTCAATGGCCTTATTTCAGGCTTGAACTTTCATCATTCGGTACTCCGGTCTTCCGAACATCTGCACATCCGCATCCCGCACGTGCGGGACACATCCGCACATCATTCTGTTTTCAGGCTCTTAACCGGGTTTGCCAATGCCGTCTTTATAGCTTCATAGCTCAATACCGCGAACGCCAGCAATACCGAAATTGCTGCGGCCAGTGCAAATATCCACCACGACAGATCAACGCGGTAGGCAAAGTCAAGCAGCCAGCTGTGCATGGCATACCAGCCTAACGGTACAGCAACAAAAAAAGCAAGTGTCACCAGCTTCATAAAATCCATCGCAAATAAAGATACAAGACTGCCCATGGATGCGCCCAATACCTTTCGAACGCCAAACTCCTTGATGCGCTGCTCCGCCGAAAAAATCACCAATCCCAGTAAGCCGAGGCTCGAGATCAGGATGGCGGCGATGGCGAAAATGATTGACAGTTTCGAAATCACCTGTTCGCTGCTGTACAACTTTTTATATTCCGCGTCGGCAAACTGGTAGTCGAAGGGATAGTTGGGATTGATGTCGCCATAAACTTTCGCCAGGCTTTCCAGCGCCTGCTGCGTCTGGCCGTTTTGTGTGCGGATAAGAATTACTCCAAAATTCTCACTTTCCTTCACATCAAGCAGCACCGGCTTTATCACCTCCCGCAGCGATTGGGTATGGTAATCTTGCACAACACCGATGATGTGTCCTTTCTTGTTCCAGGCATAAACTTGCTGACCGATAGGGTTTGCCATGCCCATTTCCTTCGCGGCCTCCTGGTTGATTAAAAACGCATCGGTTGAATCCGTGGCGATGGCCGGTGAAAAATCCCTGCCCTGCACCACCTTCAGCTTCATGAGCTTTACAAAATCGAAGCCTACCGACGCGGGCTTAACGCCGACAGTTGAGTTATTTGGTTTGCCCTGCCAGCCTATTTCGTTGTCGGCAACGATAAAATCCATGGCATGCGGCGCCTCGGTGCTCCTGTCGACCGTTGCTATCCCGGGCATTTTCATAGCCTCCTGCTTAAACAGCAAATAGTTGTTTTTCTTTGCCAATTCGCCCTCAATACGCACATATACCAGGTTTTCGCGGTCATAACCGAGATGCTTATTTTCGATATAGCTGGTTTGGCGGGTGATGACAATGGTTGCGATCAGCAATACGATGGAGAGCACAAACTGGAAAACTGTTAAGCCCTTGCGGAACCATACGGCGGAGCTGCTGAACCGTACCACACCTTTTAAGACGCTCACCGGCTTTAACGCGGAGAGATAAAGTGCAGGATAGCTGCCGGCGATGATACCGGTTACCAGGGTAACAATGGTTAACGATAACCAGAACGAAGGATCGGCGATGGGCGCTCCGAATTGCTTGCCCGTAAAGCTGTTGAACTCCGGCAAAAACGCTTGGAGCAATATTACCGATAAGAGCATAGCCAGGAACGCATAGAGCAATGATTCACCATAAAACTGGAAAATGAGGGTAGTGCGGGTTGAGCCGGCTACCTTCCGTACCCCAACTTCTTTGGCGCGTTTTACTGAGCGGGCGGTGGCCAGGTTCATAAAGTTGATGCAGGCGATCACAAGGATAAAAATAGCCACTTCGCTGAATATCTTTACATATTCGATGCGGCCACCTGATGGCTTGCCGTTTACGAAATTATCATGAAGGTACTGGTCGCCAAAACGCTGCAGGCCAAACTGTGTCTTAACACCTTTGGTTAGCCCAAGCCGCGGCGCCATAAAGGCATTGATCTTGGCAGTAACACGCGCTATGTCGGCGTTATCTGCTATGCGGATATAGGTTTGAAAATTGTTGGATGACCAATCTGCCATTCCCTTTTGAACATCCCAATTCAACAAGAAATCAAACTTGAGGGAACTTTGCCGGGAGACGTCTTCAAATACAGCGCCAACCAAAAAGCTGCGCTTATTTTCGTAACGCATGCTTTTACCAATAGCGTTTTGTGGGCTGCCAAAAAAAGCCTCGGCCATTTTGCGCGAAATGGCCATGGTGCTTATATTTTGAAGGGCGGTATTGGCATTGCCCGCAATAATAGGATAACTGAACATTTTGAAAAAGTCTCTGCCCGCACGAGAGCCTTCCAGCTTCATCTTCTTTTCGCCCACCTGGAACGTTTCCGGGTGCCCCCAGGGCAATTCATAACCTGTGGCATAAAACGTTATGTCCTTAATTTCCGGAATGGTTCGCGTAATATCCTCCATCAAGAAAGTCGGGGTGTTGGTTTTTTTATCATAGCCTAAACCCGATGTGTAACCTCCGTCTACATTTCCGTTTGAGGAAACCGTTTCGTAAACCGTATATAGGATTTTTCCGTTACGATGAAAATTGTCGATGCCTTTTTCATCCCGCACCCACAGAAAAATAAACATGCAGCAGGTTATGCCCAGCGCCAGGCCGGTAACATTGATCAGCGTATGGCTTTTATGCCTCACCACCTGCCGCCAGGCGATTTTTATGTAATTCCTTATCATCGTATTAGTTCATTAGTTCATTGGTTCACTTGTTCATTAGTTCATTGGTGAATGCGGGTTTTCGACCTTTAGTTTTCCGTACTTCAGGTCTTCCCGATTTCCGTCTTCGGTCTTCCCAACTTTCCGATTTTCCGACTTAAAACTGCCACTGCCAACTGCACTGTTACCCCTCCTAATGTCCAGTCTCTAATCACTAAAATCTACTCCTCCTTCAAATACTTTGTAGGATTAGAAGTATGCGCCTTGTAAATATGCCATGAGATGCTCACAATCGTCATAATTATCAAGATTAAGAATGCAAGGATCAGCGGCATAACCGACACTGCCGATCCGAATGCGATCGCTTGAAACAGCGTAGTAGTGACCCACCAGGATATTGGCAAACCGAACAAAATAGCGAACCCGATAGCAAACAGAAACTCCCTGTTGATGAGGTAAATAATATTTCCGATCCCGGCTCCCAGTACCTTCCGCACGCTGATCTCCTTCATTTTTTTGCCCAGTATCAGTAACGCGAGACCAAATATTCCCGATATGGAAATAATGATCATGATCATTGACGAAGCACTTAAAACCTGGCTCACCTGCCTGAATCCGTCAAAATAGTCATTGAAGACACCATCCTGGTAGTGGTAATCGAATGGCAGGTTGGGGTTAACCTTTTTCCAAACTTTTTCGACCGCGAGATTAGCGCTCGAAAAAATACCCGGTGACATTTTTACATATACAAAGTTTATACCCGTAGGCGTACACCCGGTTAAAACGAGCGGGCCAACCGGCGTTTTAAAATCATCGTAATGAAAATCATTTACCTCGCCAACGATCTGGTAGCGGTGATTTTCAAATTCAATATTTTTCCCGATTCCGGTAGCCCAGTTCATTTGCTTCAAAAAAGCCTTGTTGACCAAAACAGCATCGGTTTGGTCGCTTTTAATTTGCTCGTTCAGGTCGCGGCCCCGGGTTATACTAATACCTATCTGGCCTGCAAATCCCGGCAATGCGTTTATGCTTTGTACGGTTTGCTCCTTCCCTTCGCTTTTTACCACCAATTGTTTGGTATAAATACCGAGCGCCTGGTCGGAGGCGGTAACAGAAGTTACACCATTACTATGCTCAAGTTCGTTTTTAAAAGCTTCGTAATTGGCCGACTTATCAATAGATACCACCACGTAATCGGCCGGGTTATATCCCCATGGCCGGGTTTTTATTTCTTTCCTTTCAGAACTGAATGCAAGCGATAGTGAAATGGCCAAAAACGTCAAAAAGAATTGGAAGCCCAACAACGACTTACGAAAACGGTTGTTGCTGCCCATTTTGCTATTGCCCTTCATAATATTCACCGGGTTAAAGGCCGAAATATAAATGGAAGGATAAGCGGCGCCGCTGAAGGCAGAAACGCATATTAATACCGCCAATGTTACCCAGGTGCGATAATTGCCAAAAAGCGTTGTGCTTAATTCCACATTAGCAATTTGGTGGAACCATGGCACAAAAATATACCTGGCGAGCAACAATCCTATCGCAACGGCCAGCGTGCACAGGATGAGATTCTCTAAAATAAACTGGAAAACGATTTGCTTCCTGTTGCTTCCCATCACCTTTCGTACCCCTATTTCTTTTAGCCTTGTCGACGCAGATGCGATGGCGATATTCATATAGTTGAAATATACCAATAATAGTATGGCAAGGCCTATGGCCACAAGCATGATATACCCATACATGCTAGTGGAATTAAAACGATTGTTGTTCACTTGATCGGCATGAAAACACATCGTTTTCAAGGGTTGAAAATGGAAAGACGCAATACGATCATTTACATTGGCGGCGTTATACAATTGCAAATACTTTTTGCTGTGGCTAATTACCGGCTGCAAAGAAGCCTCATCCGGCGCCTCGATAAAGGTGATAGCCGCAGTTTGGCTCCAATCACCGGGTTTTTCCAATCCCAGAGAAACCAGTTCGCTGCGCGGCACCAGCGCCGAAAAATACCAGGATGATTCCATCGGCATTTTGGCAAACACGCCCTTTACAGTAAGGCTTAGTAACGTTTCGTGTCCGTTAACATCAAGCCGTGACGTTACGGTTTTGCCAACCGGGTTTTCTTTTCCGAAAAGCCGGGTCGACAGGTCTTCGGTTAGTACAATACCGTCCTGGTCCGTAAAACTTGTCTTATTCCCCCATTTAACCGGGAAGTCGAACATTTGGTAAAATGCATTGTCAACAAATGTTAAATTGTCGCGGAAAACATTGTCACCCTGTTTAATGACAACGCCGACGTAGTTTACCCGCGTAACGTTTTTTATTTGCGGGAAATCGCTCTTTAGCATAGGCCCTATCGGCGCGGGCGAATTACCCCAATATTGTTGATTCCCGTCCTTTACGGAAACCCGCTCCACCACAAAAAGGTTATTGAGCTTGTGATGAAAAGTATCAAAATGCGTGGACCAATCCAAAAACGAAAACACCACCAGGCAGCAGCCCACCGCCAGAGCCAGCCCCAAAATGTTGATCCCAGACGATAGCCGGTTTTTTGCAAGGCTCCGTAAGCCTAATTTGAAATAGTTTTTTATCATGGTTGGTTCATTTGTTCATTGGTTCACTGGCTCATTAGTTCATTGGTGCCGGATTTACGTTTCCTCTTTTGCCTTTTATCTTTTTTACTGCTCCCGATTACTATCGGGACTACTGCCAACTGTCACTTTCCCCCTACTCCTCCTTCAAATACCTGGTTGGATTAGAAGTATGCGCTCTATAAATATGCCATGCTACACTACCTGCAGTCATCACGACCAGGCTCAAAAACGACAGAATGAGCGGGGTAAATGAGGCAGTGGATTCCGACGAGAGAAGCTTAAGCATATTGCCGGTAAGCCACCAGGAAAACGGCAAGCCCAATAAAATGGCGATACCAAGCGCATATAAAAACTCTTTGTTGATGAGGTAAATGATGTTTCCGATTCCTGCGCCCAATACTTTCCTCACGCTTATTTCCTTCATTTTTTTGCCCAGTATGAGCAGGGCCAGGCCAAAAATTCCGGAGGCCGATATCACGACCATGATCAGTGAAGCAGCACTTAATACCTGGTTTACCTGCCTGAATCCATCAAAATACCCGTCGAATACGCTATCCTGGTAATGATAGTCGAACGGAAGGTTTGGGTTAACTTTTTTCCATACTTTCTCAACTTCCAGCTGGGCATTTGAAAAAATACCTGGTGATGTTTTTACATATACAAAATTGATGTCTGCCGGTTTACAGCCGCTTAAAACCAGTGGCCCCACTGGTATTTGAAAATTTTCAAAGTGAAAGTCATTCACCTCACCGACTATCTTGTACCGGTGATCTGCAAATTCAATGTTTTTCCCAACGCCGGTAGTCCAGTTCATTTGTTTCAGGAAAGCATGGTTAACCAAAACGGCATCGGTTTGGTCGGTTTTTATTTGCTCATCCAGGTCCCTTCCTTTGGTTATAGTTATGCCCATTGGGGAAGCGAAGCCGGGTAAGGCGCTTATGCCTTGCACAGTTTGTTCCTTCCCTTCGCTTTTTACGATCAGTTGTTTGGTGTATTGGCCAAGGGCCTGGTCCGAGGCGGTGACCGCTTTAACATCTTTATTGTTTTCCAGTTCGCTTTTAAATGCTTCATAGTTTGCCGATTTGTCAATCGATACGACGACCTCGTCTGCCGGGTTGTATCCCCATGGCCTCGTTTTTATCTGTTTGGTTTCAATCTTAAACGCGATGGCCGTGGATATAGCCAAAAACGTTAGGAAGAACTGGACGCCCAGCAACGATTTGCGGAAGCGGTTGTTACTGCCCATTTTGCTATTTCCTTTAATGATGTTTACTGGATTAAAAGCCGAAATATACACGGCAGGGTAAGCCGCTCCACTGATTGCCGACACGATGATCAAAATAAACAAGGTTACCCAGGTGCGATAGTTGGTAAAAAGCGTTTGGCTTAATTCAACATTCGCGATTTGATGAAACCAGGGAACAAATATGTACCGGGCGAGTAACAAGCCGAGAGCAACGGCTATTGTACAAAGAATAACATTTTCCAAAATAAACTGGATAATGATCTGCTTTCTTCCACTGCCCATCACTTTTCGAACGCCAATCTCCTTTAAACGGGTGGAGGCGGAAGCGACGGCGATATTCATATAATTGAAGTAGACCAGCAGCAGTGTTGACAGGGCAATTACCAGCAGCATGATGAAGGCAGCCGGCATTGTGGAATCGAAATCCTGGTCCTTTACTTGAAACGAATGGAAGGCCATGCCTTTCAGCGGCTGGAAATTGAAGGCTGTTATCCTGTCGTTTAAATTTACAGCGTTGTATAGCTTTATGTATTTTTGACTTTGATTAATTACCGGCAGCAACGATTCCTTGTTTTTAACCTCAAGAAAGGTTATATCTGTGCTCTGGCTCCAATCCCCGGGTTTATCTATTCCTAACGACGTCATTTTGCTATAAGGGATAATCGAGGCGAAATGCCAGGACGATTCAATGGGTTGTTCTTCCATTACACCTTCAACACTAAAGTCTGCCTGCGTTTGTTTGCCGTTAATATTGAACCATACACTTACATTTTTGCCAACAGGGTTTGCTTTTCCAAAGAGTTTTGTCGACAGTTCACTTGTCAGCACTATGCCATCCTCATTGGCAAAGTTTTGCTTATTTCCCCATTTAACCGGGAAGTCGAACATCGAGTAAAAGGCATTGTCAACAAAATTTACAGACTCCCGGAAAACGTTATCGCCTTGTTTGATAACCACCCCGGAATAACTTACCCGGGTAAAGTTTTTCACCTGCGTGAATTCATTTTTGAGTGCAGGCGCAATCGCGGCGGGCGCATTGCCCCAAAATTGTTTGCTGCCATCTTTTTCGACTATCCGTTCAACAACAAAAAGGTTATTAAGCTTGTGATGAAAATTGTCCATGTGCGTGGACCAATCTATAAATGCGAACACCACGAGGCAGCAGCCAACAGCCAAAGCCAGCCCTACAATATTTATCCCCGAGGATAACCTGTTTTTTGCAAGGCTGCAAAAGCCTAATTTGAAATAGTTGCGTATCATTGTTGGTTCATTAGTTCATTAGTTCATTGGTGACCATCTGCAGATTTTACCTTTCACCCTTTACCTTTCGCTTTCTTACAGCTACTGCCAGTGCCACTACGCCCGCCCTACTCAGATTTAAGGCTGTTCACAGGGTTCGCCATCGCCGCTTTAATACCCTGGTAACTTACCGTAAGCAGGGTGATCAGGATGGCTCCGGCTGCCGTTGCCGCGATGATCCACCACGAGAGTTCCGTATGATACTTGTAGTTTAGCAGCCATTTATTCATAATATAAGTGGCTACCGGCGTGGCCAAAACCAGCGAGATCACTACCAGCGCAACAAAATCCTTCGATAACAGCTGCCACAGGTTTAATACCGAGGCGCCCAGCACCTTGCGGACGCCGATCTCCTTTGTGCGCTGCTCAGCCATGAAAGAGGCCATGCCAAACAGGCCCATGCAGCTGATGAAGATGGCCAATAGGGTAAAAAAGCCGGCCAGCTTGCCGATGCGTTCTTCATCGGCAAATTTGGCAGCATATTCTTTATCGGTAAACTGGTAATCAAAGGGCTCTTCAGGATCATACTGGTTAAAGATCGGGGCAATCAAACCAAGTGCCTGGTGATCGCTCATTTTGGGGTTAAGCCGGATATCGATATAGTTACCCATGTATGATGTCATGTAAAAGATGGCGGGACCGACCGGCTCATACGGCGATTCCATCACCATATCTTTTACCACGCCTACAATCCTGAAGTTTTTGTACCATTTTATGGTTTCGCCCAGCGGGTTTTTAAGGTCCATAAACTTTACGGCCGCTTCATTGACGATTATGGCCGAGGAATCACTGAGTTCGCCTTTTGAAAAGTTTCGGCCTGCCACCAATTTCCAGTCTACCGTGTTTCCGTATTCCGGCGAAATGGAAATGACGCTAAAATCGCATTGCAAACCGGGCGGCTTGCCAGGCCAGCTGATATCGCTGTTGTCATTCCATACGGAGGTTATCGGACCGCCTGATTCCGCTACCTCAGCCACAGCACCTGTACGCAGCAGATCCTGGCGGAACGCGCTGAATTTGGTATGTATTTCGGGCGTCCGCATGTGTATTTGCACCATCCCCGTACGATCATAGCCCACGGGCCGGTTTTTGGTGTATTGAACCTGTTTAAAAACCATAATGGTACCGATGATCAGGGTGACCGATACCGTGAACTGCAGCACCACCAGCACACGGCGGGGCAGGGAGGCAAAACGGCCGGCTTTAAATGTCCCTTTTAAAACCTTCACCGGCTGAAACGACGACAGGTAGAACGCGGGATAGGAGCCGGCAATTACACCGGTAATCAAACTGAATAATAATCCAGCCAGCCAGAAAACCGGGCTGCTCCAGGGCACTTGCACCTGCTTGCCCGCAACCCCGTTAAACCAGGGCAGTGTAAGCTGCACCAGCAAGATCGAAATGGCAAAAGCCACGAGCGCCAGCATGATCGACTCGCTGAAAAACTGGCCGATCAACTGGCTTCGCAACGAACCGACGGTCTTGCGGATACCAACCTCCTTCGCGCGCTTCTCGGACCGTGCCGTGCTTAAATTCATAAAATTGATACAGGCCAGCAACAGCACAAAAACACCGATAATGCCGAACAACCATACAAACTCTATTTCGCCGCCGGTGTTTACGCCGTTTTTATATTCGGAGTATAAGTGCCAGCGGCTCATTGGCTGCAGAAATAAAACAGGTTTGAAGGATATCCCCAGTTTATCGCCCTGTAACTTCAGGTTATTTAGCTTCAAGTCCCTGATTTTAGCAGACAGCTGCTCAACACTTGCACCGGGCTGCAATTCAGCATAAATATCCCAGGAGTTGTTACCCCACTCATGCAACGCAAATTGCTTGAGGAAAGGCGACGTAGTCATGTACAAATCCCAGGCGGATACGAATTCGATATCTTTTAAGGTAGAACCGGAGGGAAAATCCTTATAAACCCCGGTCACTTTCACCACATACTTATTATCTATCTTTATCAGTTGGTTAACAGGGTCGGCATCATTAAACAGTGATTTGGCCAGTTTCGCCGAAAGCATAATGGATGAAGGGTCGGTAAGCCCTGAACGGGCGCCTTTCAGCATATCGAAAGTGAAAAGATAAGGCGCCTCGGGCTGCATGAAATTGCCCTGTGTGCCCAGTTTCTTGTCGCCGACACTGATGATATGCCCCTCCGTGCGCGACAGCACGACATACTTAAAGTCGCCCTTATAGTCTTCCCGCAATTTATACCCAAGTGGTATGGGCATATTGGTTTGCGTACCCACGTCGCCGTTCATGGTTTGGTGCTGCATCACCCGTGCAATTCGGTCGTAATGTTCAAAGTTCTTATCGAATGAAAATTCATCCCAAATCCATAATCCGATCAGCAAAGCCACGGCCATCCCGACTGACAGGCCGGTAATGTTGATAAATGAATGCGTCTTGTTCTTTAACAAGTTGCGCCAGGCGATTTTGAGATAATTATGTATCATACTGCCCCCTAACCTCCGCCAGATGGCGGAGGAATTTAATTTTATTATTTAACATTATACCGTTTCCAATTTGACATTCTTATTTTCATGTCTTACCAGTCACCATTTTCCAACTCCCCCTTTAGGGGGTTGGGGGGTTACTCTGCTTTCAAACTCCTCACCGGGTTTATCAACGCCGCCTTTATGCTTTGATAGCTTACCGTAAGCAAGGTAATCATAATAGCGCCCACAGCGGTTATAGCAAAAATCCACCACGAAATCTCAACCCGGTATTGATAGCCTTGTAACCATTTATGCATAAAATAATATGCTATTGGCGATGCGATCAGCAAAGCGATGGTAATCAACGCCACAAAATCTGCTGAAAGCAATCGCCATAAGTTGAATACTGTTGCTCCCAGCACCTTGCGTACACCAATTTCCTTTATGCGTTGTTCGGCTATAAAACTTGCCATGCCAAAAAGGCCCAGGCAGCTGATAAATATTGCAAGGCCGGCGAAGGCGGCGGCCAGCTTTCCTACCCGTTCTTCAGCGGCAAACTTTTTGTTGAACTCGTCGTCGACGAATGCATATTCAAAGGCGGTCGTCGGATTTATCTTTTTAAATACCTCGCCAATTTTAGCAATGGCCCTGCCCGCGCTCACATTGGGGTTAAGCCTTAAAAGGACACAATTCATCCCATCGCGGCTGTAAATAAAAAAGATGGTCGGAGAGGCTTGCTCGTATGGCGACTCCATAACCATGTTTTTTACTACGCCTAATATTTTAAAGTGCTTATCTTTTACCTGGTCCCAGTCGACAGTTCCGTCCACCGGGTTTTTCAAACCCATTAACGCTGCGGCTGCCTCGTTTACAACAAAGCCCGCTGAATCGGCGCCCAGGTCTTTTGAAAAGTCCCTGCCATCAACAAATTGCCAGCCAACCGTTTTGCCGTATTCCTTTGAAACGTTTATGGTCGAAAACTGTATAGCTTTCGTGTTTTCCTTCCCTCGCCACGTGAAGCCGGTATTTGTAGACCATATACTGGTAACCGGGCTGGCCGATTCTGCAACATCGCTAACCACCCCTTTATTTGCGAGCTCGTTTTTAAATACGTCAAGGTTTTTTTGAAATTCAGGCGAGTTTATCTGAACCTGGAGCAAGTTTTTTTGAGTGTACCCGATAGGGCGGTCTTTGGCGAGCTGTATCTGCTGGTAGACAACGATAACACCAATGATCAGCATTATGGAAAACGTAAATTGCAAAACCACCAGGGCCTGCCGCAGTATGGCCGCCAAACGGCCAGCGCGGAAGGTGCCCTTCAACACTTTAACCGGATTAAATGACGATAAATAAAGCGCCGGATAACTGCCCGCAATCAGGCCAGTAAAAACAGTAAAAGCCATTCCAGCCACCCAGAACAGCGGCTGATCCCACAGGATGCCAATGTTTTTACCCGCGATGACGTTGAACCAGGGCAAACTAAACTGAACCAAAACAATTGCCAGCAGGAAGGAAAAGACGGCCACGAGCAACGACTCGCTGTAAAACTGTTTGATCAACTGGCTGCGTACCGAACCGATTGCCTTGCGGATACCCACTTCCTTTGCCCTTTTTTCGGAACGGGCTGTACTCAGGTTCATAAAGTTGATGCAAGCCAGCAACAGTACAAATGCGCCGATGATGCCATAAAACCAAACAAACTGCAGCTGGTCGCTGGTTACATTTACCCCGTTTTCAAACTTGGAATATAAATGCCACCGGCTCATGGGCTGAAGAAATAATGCCGGTTTACGTTTGGCCAAATTACCTACGGCGTGCGCGGCCAGCACATTTTTTATTTGAGCAGAGGCTTTGTCAAAATCCACGCCGGGCTTTACCTGCGCGTAAATGTTAATGGCGATGTTATTCCAATCGGTGTATTTTTTTTGCGCCCAATCGTAGCATGATAGGTAGAAATCAAAAGGAGCAATGAATGCCACATCGTTAAAGTCGCTATTCTCAGGCAGATCTTCATACTCCCCGGTTACCCTGGCTGCAAACTGGTTGTCTATTTTGATCAGTTTGCCGGTCGGGTCGGCGCTCCCAAACAATTTTTGGGACAATGAAGCCGATATTAAGATGGAATTAAGCTCCTTTAGCCCTTTGCGGGAGCCTTTCAGCATTTTCAAGGTGAGCATATCCGGCGCGTGGGGCTGCATATACCTGCCGTTCTCCGTAAACTTTTTATCACCCGATAACAGCATATGCTGCTCCCGTGCAGTAGACATGACTACATATTTAAAGTCTTCGCCATAGGAAGAACTGATTTCATGGGTGAGCGGCATAGGCTGTGAATCGATAGTGTACACCACACCATCGTAATTTGCGTTTGCCATTACTTTGGCTATCCTGTCGTAATTCTGATGGTATTTATTGAACGATAATTCATCCCAAATCCACAACCCGATCAGCATAGCAACAGCCATCCCGACAGCCAGTCCGCTGATGTTGATAAATGACGAAGCCTTGTTTTTGACAAGGTTTCGCCAGGCGATTTTGAGGTAGTTACGTATCATTGGTTCATTAGTTCAATTGTTCATTGGTGCCCGTCTTTCCTTTACCTTTCTACGCTGCAAACTGCTACTGCCAACTGCCACTGCCACTCCCCCTTTAGGGGGCTGGGGGGTTACTCCGCTTTCAAACTTCTCACCGGGTTCATCAGCGCTGCTTTTATGCTTTGATAACTCACCGTTGCCAGGGTTATCGCAATCGCGCCGGCAAGCGTGCCTGCGAATACCCACCATGACAGATCCGTGCGATAGGTATAATGCTGCAGCCAGCTGTGCATGAAATAATAAGCTACCGGCATGGCGATGAGCGACGCAATTATTACCAGGCCCACAAAATCCTTCGACATTAGCCGCCACAAACTGAAAACCGTTGCGCCAAGCACTTTACGCACGCCGATCTCTTTGATGCGTTGCTCGGCCACGAATGAGGCCAGGCCGAATAACCCGAGGCACGATATAAAAATGGCCAGCGACGCAAACACCGCCGCGATGCTGCCAATGCTTTGCTCCGCGGCAAATTTCGCGGCATATTCGTCATCCACGAATTTGTATTCAAATGGTGCTGAAGGAATAAGCTTTCTAAATACGGCTGCAATTTTTGGCAACGCTTCGCCGGCGCTCATCCGCGGATTGATCTTTATGTCTATTTGTGATGTACCCGTATGGCCTTTTATCATAAACAGCGTGGGTGTCGTTGGTTCGTAGGGCGATTCCATGACCATATCTTTTACAACGCCCAGAATGTGGTAGTATTTAACCGGCTGATCCTGGAACTTCCAGCTGATGGCTTCGCCGACCGGGTTTTTCAGACCCATATACCTGGCAGCCGATTCATTGATGACCATACCTGTCGAGTCCGTTATAAATGCCCTTGAAAAGTCGCGGCCCTGCACAAACTGCCAGCCGATAGTTTTTCCATAATCAAACGTCACCGGCAATGTCCCGAACTGGTCGTTTAAATTAGGATCTTTGCCCCTCCAGGTAAATCCCCCGTTGCCCGATGCTATTTCAGTCAATTTGCCGAGCGATTCAGACATTTCTTTCACGGCGCCGGTCTTTTTTAACTCGCCGCGGAGCAAGTCATAATTAACTTCAAAATCGGCGCTCTTCTTTTCAACCATGATCAGCCCGTCGCGCGTATAGCCTACCGGGCGGTCTTTTGCCATCTGCACCTGTTTGTAAACTATTACGGTTGAAATAATGAGCGCTACCGAAATGGCAAACTGCATCACCACCAAAACCTTGCGCGGAACTGATGCAAAACGGCCGGCTTTAAACGTTCCTTTTAAAACATTCACCGGCTTAAACGACGAAAGGTATAAAGCGGGATAACTGCCGGAAACAACGGTCGTGATCAATATAAAGCCGATGCCGAACAGCCAAAAAAATACGTTGTTAAATGGCATTTGCAATTGCTTCGCGGCGAGGGTGTTGAATGGCGGCAGACAAACTGTGGCAAGAATAATCGCCAGCACAAATGCAACCACAACGATCAAAAACGATTCGCTGTAAAACTGTGCGATCAATTGCCGGCGCAGGGAGCCTATGGCTTTGCGCACACCGATTTCCCGGGCGCGTTTTTCAGACCTTGCGGTGCTCAGGTTCATAAAGTTGATGCAGGCAAGCAGCAAAACAAACGCCCCGATGATACTGATCAGCCAAAGCATTTGCAGCGGGCCTTTGTCGGGCAAGTTCCTTTTGTAGTTATGCAAATGCCAGTCGCTCATGGGCAGCAGGAAATTCTGCGGGTTTTGTTTGGCCTCTCCCGCCAGGGTGCCCAGGTTCTTCAATTCAGCGTTCCTGATGTTGGCCGTCACCTGCTCAAACGTCCGGCCAATTGCTATTTCGACATATATCTTCAGGAAATGATTTTGCCAGTCACTGTAGGCGCGTTTCATTATCCAGGGATTTTCCAAAAACCACAAACCTGTTGTCGATATAAATTTCAAATCCTTAAACTGGGTATTCAACGGCAGGTCTTCATAAACACCGGTAACTTTTACATTGAATTCATTATTTAGTTTCATCACCTGGTTTACCGGGTTTACATCGCCGAAAAGGGCCTGCGCGGTGGATTGTGAAAGCAGGATGCTGTGCGGGTCATTCAGGCCCTGCCTTGACCCATAGATCATCTTCAGCATAAGCATATCCGGCGCTTCCGCATCCATAAACAGCCCTGTTCGCGATAGTTTTTTATCGCCCGTGGAAAGAATATCGTCCAAATCCCACGATGCCACAACTACATACTTAAAATTATCGCGATAGGTGGTTTTTAGCTGGGTGTACAATGGAAACTGCACCGAGCTGTTGATACCCACTTCGTTCCTGCGCAAATCGGTAAAGCGCGTCCTTACCTGTGCGATGCGGTCATAATCCTTGTGGTATTTATTGAACGACAATTCGTCCCATATCCACAAACCGATCAGCAGCACTGCAGTCATGCCGACAGCCAGCCCACCAATGTTGATTATTGACGAGGCCCTGTTCTTAACAAGGTTGCGCCATGCGATTTTTAGGTAGTTACTTATCATATTGCCCCCTAACCCCCGCTAGCCAGCGGGGGAATTTAATTTTATTAGTTAATACTATACGGTTTCCAATTTAACATTCTTATTTTCTATATCTCACCACCTTCCACTCCCCCGCTGGCCAGCGGGGGCTGGGGGGCGTTATTCACTCTTCAAACTCTCTCCCGGGTTTGCCAGCGCCGCTCTTATCGCCTTATATCCCACCGTTAGCCACGCTATCGCTATCGACATGAGAATAGCCAGTACAAATATCCCCGGGCCTATATCGATGCGGTACGTGAAATCCTGCAGCCATTTGTGCATAAAATACCATCCCGCCGCGCCGGAAATTGGGAAGGCGATCAAAATAAGCAACGTAAATTCCTTTGAAAACAGGTAAACGATATTGCCAACTGTGGCACCGAGCGTTTTGCGGATGCCAACCTCCTTAACGCGCTGCACGGCCATAAAGGATATTAAGCCATATAAACCGAGGCAGGAAATAAAGATGGCGATGCCGGCAAATATTTTATACAATTCTGCTAAGCGATCCTCGCTTTTGTAAAAGTTGGCGATCTTATCGTCCAGGAACTGGTATTCGTACATCCCATCCGGGAAGGTGTTATTCCAGGTTTTTTCGATGCCTGCCATGGTTTGATGGATATTTTGCGGGGCCACTTTGATATTAAGCTTTTGGTAAAACGTTTTCCACGGAGCCATTAAAACCGGTTCGATGGCATTTTTAAGCGAGCTGATGTTGAAGTCCTTTACTACACCAACGATCTGTTGGTTTTTGTGTGGGTCGTCCCAAAGCTTGATGTATTTACCGATGGCCTTTTGCGGGTCCGTAATACCCAGTTTAGCCAGTAGTGTTTGATTTACCACATATCCGCTTATTGTGTCGGTATTTTTGTAAGGGCCACCGGCAACGAATTGGAGTTCGTACAGCTTAAAGTATTCCGCATCGGCCCATTTTAAACTGGCCCCGAACTTGGTTTGTGTTGATGCATGGTCGTATTTAAAATCACTGTGCCAGCCGGTATTGTCCGATGGGCTGGCAAAGCTGTAGCTTACGTCTCGTACGCCCGGCTGCTGAAGCAGTTCGTTACGCAAAGTGGTCAGCCTGGTGCGGCTGATACTGTCGCCCGGAAACGAGACATTGACAATTGCTTCTTTATCGAACCCGAGCGATTTGTTATGGAAATATTGCATCTGCTTAATAATAACCAGCGTACCGATCACCAGCACCTGGGCAATACAGAACTGGAACACCACCAATACCCTGCGCAGGGATATGCCGCTGGCTTTACTCGCGGCAACCCGATTTTTAAGAGCGGTAATGGGATTAAAGCCGGACAACACCATGGCCGGGTATAGCCCGGATAACAAGGTAACGAGAATGATCACACCAATCAAAAACAGCCATAGCACAGGATCGGCTAAAAATGCGCTGTTAAGTTTTATCTCCAGCAACTGGTTGAAAAATGGAATCGCCGCCTGGGCTATCCCGATAGCCAGAACAACCGAGAAAAGGGTAATTATGAATGTTTCGGTAATGAACTGCAATGCGAGCTGGTTGCGGTTACTGCCCAATACTTTACGAATGCCCACTTCTTTTGAGCGGTTTACAGCCTGGGCCGTAGCGAGGTTGATAAAATTCACACAGGCGATAACGAGCAAAAATAAACCGATGAGGCCGATGGTATTTAACAGCTGTTTGCTGAATGGGTGGTCAGTAAATATTTCGGTTTCGGTATTGTAGTGAATTTCGGCAAGGGGCTGAAGTTCAAAGGCGTCCTTAGTGTTATAGGGCGCGGGCTTATATTTTTTTGCGAGCGCCTTTAAACCGGCATCAAACCTGCTGACCGGCATATTTTTTGGCAAAACAATAAAGCACTCGTTATCGCTAAAGGTGCTAACCCAATCTTTAATATTGCCGTTATAGTCGCCGTCTTTTTGGCGCAGGGTGGCAAACGACACCAGTAATTGTATGGGGAAATCGGTGTTAACCGGCGAGTTTTGCAGGATGCCGGTTACCTTAAAGTCGGTTTTATTTTCATACCTGACGATTTTGCCCATGGCATTATGCCAGTCGCCAAAAAATTTATTGGCCTCGTCCTGCGACAGAACGATCGAATTTGGCCCGTTCAGCGCGGTTTTTTTATCGCCGGCCAGCCAGCCAAAATCAAAAATGGTAAAGAACTGCGGCTCGGCGTAGTAGGCATCGTCTTCCTTAAATTTCTTTTTAGAGCCGTCGCTGTTTTGGACAGAATAATGCGAACCGTCATTACGCATGATCGCCGCTACTTCCTTCAGATCGGGAAAGTCAGCCCGCAGTCCCCCGGTAAGCGGCAGTGGCGTACCGCTCCCGCGATGAACGCCATCAGGATCGTTAGAAACCGAAATTACGCGATAGATATCGTTTTTCTTTTGATGAAAATTGTCAAAACTCGTTTCGAAATGCACGATCAGGAAGATCAGCAGGCAGGCTGCCGTGCCGATGGTTAAACCTGCAACGTTAATGGCTGCATAGCTTTTATTACGCAGCAAACTGCGCCACGCTGTTTTAAAATAGTTTTTTATCATGTATTAGTTCATTTGTTCACTGGTTCATTTGTCTTAACTCGAATTTGTTGAATTAAAGAATTTTTCGAATTTGTTAGCCGTCAATCATTCTATTAATTCAACTAATTCTACAAACTCGAGTTCTGACTACTCACTCCTCAAACTCTTCACCGGGTTAGCTCCGGCCGCCTTCAGGGCCTGTACACTCAACGTTCCAAACGCGATCATAAAAGCAGCCAGCCCCGCAACCGCCAATACCCACCAACTGATATCGATGCGGAAGGCATATCCCTCAAGCCAGCGGTTCATGATGAGCCACGACACCGGTGCGGCAATCACAAATGCGATGGCCACCAGCGCGAGAAAATCTTTGGATAAGATAAAAACAACGTTCTGTACCGATGCACCCAGCACTTTCCGGATTCCCAACTCTTTGGTGCGCTGCAAAATATTGTATGCCGACAGGCCAACCAGCCCGAAACAGGCGATCAATATGGCCAGGAACGCGAACAGCGTAAACATTTCGCCGAATTGCTGGTCGCTGCGGTACTGTGCGTTAAACTGATCGTCCAGAAATGAATAATTGAAAGGGTCGTTGGGGAAATACTGGTTCCAATTGGCCCTCAATGCGGCAATCGTTGTCTTCAGATCCGAGGTCTCCAGCTTAACAGAATAGGCACTGCGGGTGTTGGGGCGCAAGGTGATCATCTGCGGGTCGATCGCCTTTCTTAGCCCCATATAGTGAAAATCCTTTACCACGCCTACAATGGTTACCGTGTCTCCGCCTGTTATTTTTTTACCAATAGCATCCTGTGCATCTTTAAAACCCATCAACTCCGCGGCTTTTTCATTCAATATGGCTGCTTTTTTATCGCCCGGAAAATCCTTTGAAAAATTGCGGCCGGCAGCCATGGTCAACTGGAACTGCGGGATAAAATCATAGTCGACGCCCAGCCGGTACAGCGTAGATGCGCCAGCCGCATTTTGTTCCACGCTGTGATAGGTGTTTGTCCAATAAATTTCCTGCCCCATAACGTTGGTCGATGCGCTCAGCCCCTTAACACCCGGAATCTTTAAGGCCTCCTCCTTAAATGACTGAAGTGTATTTTGGTAAGTCGAGTCCTTTAACGACTGCGCGCCATCAAGCACCAGCGTTTGATCTATGTTGGCGCCCAGCTTTTGACTGCGCATATAATTTACCTGCTGATAAACGATAATGGTGCCGACAATAAGTATCACAGAGATGCTGAATTGCAAAACGATCAACCCTTTGCGCAACACCAGCCCGCCGGCTGTATTTTTAAAAGCGCCCTTTAAAACTTTCACAGGTTGATAACCCGACAGCACAAAAGCCGGATACAGCCCTGATAAGAGCGTACCGCCGATAAAGATGCCCGCGAAAACGAGCCAGTAACGGCCGGTCATCGCGAAGCCGGAAATGTTGTTGTTGCCCATCAATTGATTGAAGGGGCCGGTGAACACGTAGACCAGTACGGCGGCTATGATTATTGCTGCGGTATTCAGCAGGATATTCTCGAGCATGAACTGCTTTATCAGTTGAAATTTAGCCGCTCCTAGTACTTTACGTACACCTACTTCCTTCGCCCGCTCCACCGAACGCGCAGTTGAAAGATTGATATAGTTTATCCAGGCAATACCCATAATGATCAGGGCGATCAAAAACATAAAGCTAACGGCGCTGCCGTTTCCGTTCACCTCGGCCTCCTCGTTGTAGTTTGAATAAAGGTGCAGATCATGAAGCGGCATTATGTAAATCCAATTTTTTACATGATTTGCTTTTAGCCATTGGTTGCTGTTGATATGTTTATCGGCAAAGGCGGGTAATTTCGCCTGGAAAGCCTGTATGTTTGTGCCGGGTCTTAACTGAATGTATTCGTAAAAGTCGTACCAGCCCCAGCCGGTATTGGCCACATCGGTTTTATCGCCGCCTTGCGTCAAAGTCTGCACAAGCGTAGCGTAGGAGACGAGGTAGCTAACCACGAGGTGAGAGGTGGCGGGGTAGTCTTTAAAAACTCCGCTCACCTGGTAAGCTCTTGAACCGTGGTCATACCGTTCCGTCAATGTCCGCCCGATCACATCATCCGTGCCGAAATATTTCTTCGCCATGCTTTCCGAAATGATCATTTCAAACGGCTTCGCTAAAGCAGTGGCATCGCTCCCACGTACCAGGTCAAAACCAAGCATACCGATCGTTGACGGATCGGCGTAGTCGCCTTTCGTCTCATTAAATTTGATATTGCGGGCATCATTACTCAAAAGCATGCCGTCGTTGAGAAGCCTGCAGGTATTTTCCACTTCGGGAAACTCCTTTTTCAGCGTAGGCGCAATGGCAGGGTACACAGTCGCCGATTGCCATTCCAGCTTTCCCTGCTTGTACTGATCAATCCGCAGCCTGACGATCTGCCCGCTGTTCTTTTCAAACGTGTCGTAATTCCGCTCCCGCGATACATACTGGAAAATAAGCAGGCAACATGCCACGCCAATAGTCAGCCCCAGCACATTCAATACTGTATATGCTTTCCTCTTAGCCAGGTTACGCAGGCTGATGGTGAAATAACTCTTTATCATGGTTCATTCATTCGTTCATTTGTTCATTAGTTTACTTGTTCATTGGTGGGTTGGTCAGTGATGCCATCGGATCATTTTTTCTTTTGGGCTTCCGGGCTTCCTAAATCTCACCGCAAGCGTCATGCATCAGGATGGGCGGCGAAAAAAATGCCAGCGTTCCATTTTTATCACATAAATGTAAGTTAACATTCATGCCGATATGCCAACACTTTGATTATCTGCTATTTGAATGAATTGGCGAAACCGCCCCTGTTCAAATCCGAACGGTAGGTGTACGGTTTTGTTACAGTATAGAATTCGTGATAGGGATTTTAGGATAAATCTTATTCTACCTGGTGACCCGTCAACTGTAAATTGACGGATTGAGCTCATTTTAATTCTTCCTTGCCCCTACAGGACTTTGCACTAACCTGTATTTGATAGTCCGACTATTCCCCCAACACCCTTTCATCATTATCCTTCTTCCGGACTTCCGGACTTCCTTTCACCACTCACTACAATGTTGAAAACTTTCCCTTGACAGGCCGATTTAAAAATACTAAATTTGTTAGCAAATCTTAATGCCAGATTGCATCTCGTTGTTTTGTTTAAAATTAAAACGGCCCCGTTGCCGCAGATTCTTAGAAATTCAGCTTTTGATGTAGCGTTTTGGGGGTTGCCTTGTTCGGAATTGGCGTGAATGCTGGTCTTTAAATAATTTAAAATTAGATACTTACGAAGAATGAAATAACCATGCGATAGACTTTACCCCCCCTTTATGATGTCTGGGGGGCACAATAACCACGAAAAAAAAGTAGCATTAACATAGCATTAAGCAGCAATAATGGCCAATAATTCAGTAAAAATAGCGCATCAACCCCGCATTAACCCGACAATAAAATAGGCAGCGACGGCAAATGTTCATAAAATCGTTGAAACGAAGCTTAGCGACGTTATGAATGCCTCAAAAAAAGAAATTAAATTGAACAATAGGCCAAAAATCGTAGTAATGAAAGAAAAAATCATATGTAAACGGCGATGGCCCTCATGAACGCCGCTTGTGAATCCCAAAAATAAATCACATGGAAATCACACACCGTTCACACGAAAATCACACGGAATTACACATAAATCACACCGAAATCACACCGTGTTTTTCTGAAAATGTTATCATAAGTAACTGATATTAACTTCTTTGACATATTGAATATTTGTTTCCGGGAGTAATCTTCGACCTTTTTTCACAAAAAGTCACATGCGAACTATCTCATTCAAGTCAAGCGTGCTGAGTCGAGCGCCTCGGCCCCGATCTGTCAGGGTACCTATAAGGCAATTTCTTGGTCTTCCTACTTAAGACTAACCCGTCATTTAATGATTGACATGGCACTTGGTAAAGACCCCGAATAAAAGGGATTATTGGAAAACAGGTAAGCTGTAGGAATTCAAGGCCGTCTTCTCATTTTAGCGATTGACCCCGATGGCTTGACCTCCAAACATATCTTAAAATCCCACCAAATAAATTCACCAAAAAACAAAGCTGTCCGATCGCAAACGCAAGGATCATAGCTAAAACCGGCGCAAGCCAACGATAATCCGGCTTTGGAAATTCGCTAATTGCATAATACCGTCGGGGCACACCTGATAGGCCCAAAGCGAATTTTGAAAGGTTAAAAAACATGAAAATAGCCAATCCGGTTGCCAATATGTGTAACCAGCTTAGTTTGGCAGACAATAGCAAGCGATCTGAAATAAGATAAATGATCCAAAAGGCGATTAGCAACAACGCGATCAACCCATAAATAAGTGCGGCGCTGTAAACATAATAAGAGTCGCCCCGGGTAATATCAAATGCTCCGTTGCCGGCCAATAGCCCTTTAGCAAAAGTCGATATAGCGGCTATCCATAACAGATTATATGGTTTTTTTGTAAGAATTGACCAGACAAAGGATTTCAAGATCGTCGTATTTATAGGCTTAAGGTAGGTAAATGCCTTTGCATTGCAAAGATCGTCTTTCCCACCAACCCTCTGCGATCTCCGTGCCTTCTCAGCGACCTCCGCGGTTAAATCCTCATTGAGTGCAGGAACATCTTCTTCAACCCCGCTTCTGAAAATAATCCGGCGGAAGCAATTCCTGCCCGTATTTTGTAGCAATCTCGATAATGTGCTTCAATTCCTCCGGTGTGGGCGGCGTCATTGGCCTAAGTTCCCCGGCTTCAACTGGCACACCCAGCTCCAGGAACATTTTTTCCATCCCGGCCGGCGCCACCGTACAAACCACATGAGCAAGCGTGTCCGTCTCGTTCTGAAAATTGTGGATCGCCCCGCCTAATGGTATTTCAATAAAAGCCCCTTTGCGGGCAATATAAGTTTGTGTTTCCGTGCGGAATGTTAGCTCCCCCTCCAATACATAAAACGATTCCTGTATAGCAGCATGCGAATGGGGTGTTGGCCCGGCATGTGGCGGCACGATCATATCGATCACCCCGAATGCATTGTTGGTTTGCTCGCCGGTGATCAGCACGCGGTAACTGCCCCCTGCAAAAGCAACAGATTGACCGCCTTTGGGTTCTGTTATGTTGATGGTTGTTGGCCTCATATTATGTTATTGTTTTCTTGTTAGATTGTTAGAACGTTGGATTGTCTATTAGAGAGCGTTTAAACTCCACTTTTGTTTGAAGCAATGTAAAAAGCACCGCTACATGCGGTTATGATATGACTGGCTGTGGGCTGGCTAAATAGTCACGCAGCCGCGTGATGCCATCATGTGCTGATTTTGCTTATCTCCAATAATAATAATACCTTGTTACCAGTTTTATGGCATCGCTCAAACCTCAAATTAATTTATTATAGCCAGTGATTTACGCCATCAGCTAATGGTTAATAAAATCTATGTTCTCTTACTTTTCATGCTCCTTGCTGCAACGGGATATTCACAGTGTACCGGGAGTTTAGGTACCCCCATCATCGACGAAACCTTTGGCTCCGGTACAGGCCAGTTTGGCCCCGCCCTACCCGCCGGGGTTACTAACATGACCTATATCGCTAACCCATGCCCTGAGGACGGATATTACTCCATTGTTAATTATACAACTGGCTGTTATGGTGACTGGCATACCCTTACCGATCATACGGGCGATCCAAATGGCTATTTCATGCTCATCAATGCATCCTACCAACCCAGTGACTTTTTTGTTCAAACGGTTAATGGCCTTTGCGATGGCACCACTTACCAATTTGCTGCATGGATGATAAATATGTGGGATATCCCTGGCGGTATTAACCCCGATATCACTTTTACCATTGAAAAAACCGATGGTACTGTTTTAAAAAGTTTTGATACAGGGCAAATAAATTATGTAGCTGGCACAGCAGCAACCCCTTCTGATTGGTCGCAGTTTGGCTTTTATTTTACAACACCGGCAGGGGTTTCAACTGTGGTTATCAGGATGCATAACAATGCGCCGGGCGGCAATGGCAATGACCTGGGGCTGGATGATATTACTTTCTCCCCGGCAGGTCCGCAAACTAATATCGCCGTACCCGGCATTACCGGCAATAATGCAAGCATTTTTTGCGCCAATAAAGCAACCCTTACCTCAACAGTGGCAAGCTGTTATGTTAACAACGGGTATCAATGGCAAATGTCAACCGATGGTATAAATTTCAGCGATATTGCCGGTGCAAACGGTTCTTCCTATACCATCGCACCGCCTTCACACGGCACTTACTACTACCGCCTTGACGTGGCAGATGGCGATAATACCGGGAATGCAAGCTGCAGCGCCCACTCCAATGTGTACACCGTTGTTTACAGCGCGCCAGCGGTATACAACCTTAACGCTTCCATCTGTACAGGTACAGCGTACACCCTGCCCTCTGGCAAAAAGATCAATGCAGCAGGCGCCTATAGTGATACCTTACGAACGGTCCAGGGCTGCGACAGCGTGATAACCAATATTAATTTGTCATTACGACCGCTGGCGTATACTTCACTAAAAGCAGCCATCTGCCAGGGCCAGTCGTATATGGGCCATACCATAACCGGGGTATATACCGATACCCTTACGGCGGTAAACGCCTGCGACAGTATTGTCACCTTAACGCTAACCGTTAACCCGCTGTCGTATGCGACCGTTAACATCAGTATTTGCAATGGCGACAACTACCTCAAGCACACCAAAACCGGAACCTATGTCGATACCCTAACGGCGGCAAATGGCTGCGACAGTATTCTCACGGTGAACCTCACAGTGAATCCATATGTTACCCTCGGCGGCGGTAAAACCTTTTGTTACGGCGACTCGGTCATATTAAACCCCGGCCCTTTTAACGCATATTTGTGGCAGGACGGCAGTACCACCCCAACCTACAAGGTAAAAAATGGCGGTATCTATTGGGTAAAGGTAACGGATGCAAACGGCTGCATGGCCGCCGATACCGTGGTAATGAACGAGATTGGTTGCTACCCCACAAAAATACCAAACGCCTTTACGCCCAACGGCGATGGCATTAACGATACCTGGGACATCGAGGGCCTGCAGGGCAATCCCTATTGCACCATTGCTATCTACAACCGCTGGGGGCAGCGCGTATTTAGCAGCGTGGGCTACCCGAAGCCCTGGGACGGGAAATACAACGGCAAGCAATTGGCGGCAGGGGTTTATTATTATATCATTGATTTAAATAATGGCGGGCCTAATATTGCGGGGTATGTGACGATAATAAGGTAATGTTCCCTAAACAACCTTAATTCTAAACCTCGCAACCAGCGTACAAATACCTGCCCCGGAGGAAAGCACCCCTGGCAACGGAAAAAAGTAAACAAACTCAACAATTCCCATCCCAATTAAAAAAACGCATAATACTGTTAGCAACTTGATGGTAAACGGGCTTTTGCCTTCAGCAGAAATAAACCACAACATCAAGGTGACTGAAATAAGCACCAAAATCATCGTAAAGCCATAGCCGTCGAAAAAGGCCGCCAGCGTAACCGACCGCCCCATGAAATCAAAATGATTATCTTCCATTCCTTTGATCACCTGCCCGACGGCTGCAGTGGGCGGATTTTTCCAGGTGAAGGTGCCAATACTGTGCCCGATGATATGCAGAAACGTTAAAGTAGCTGCAATACGTAGTAAAAGTTTGCTGCTCATGATTAGGATATTTTAAGTTCTATCAGGTAAAATTAAAAGAATTTGATTCGGATTGCATAGTAAAGGTCGTTATTTTCCAACTCTCCTTCGCTTAACAATTAGTTCCGATTTATACAATTCTGAATTATTCTATCATATTAGTTTTGAAAGCCGTTTATTTTACCACCAACCGATACGCCAATAAAACTCCCACATAAAACCCGTAAATTTACATATGGAATTTAAGCATTTTCAGCCATCAGATATTTTAAAACCGTATGTAAGGCATTATTATATCTTTGAATCGGATGCGGATGTTGAATTTGAAGATACCGTATTCCCCAGCGGCGATATGGAACTAATTTTTAACCTGGGCGAAGGAACATGGGAATCGTCAGTCGGCGATAAATTCTTCAAAACACCAAAAATTGAGCTTTGGGGACAGATCACTAAACCATTGCCCATTCGTTCAAAAGGCAGGCATACCATGCTCGGCATAAAATTCTTCACGCATTCGGCAGGTTACTTTTTTAGCGACGAGATCGGCCTGTTTAATGACCGCATATCCGACTTCGGTGATGTAATCGGCAGCCCGGCGAAAACTCTGCACATGCAGCTATTGGAAACAAAAGACCCGCATAAGCGGATCGCACAGGTTGAATGCTTCTTATTGAACAGGTTAATCGGCGGCCAAAAAAAATCATTCAGGATTGACAAGGTCGCGCATATTTTAACCAGCATAAAAAGAAACCCATCCGAAAATAACCTGGGCGCCATTGCATCGCGGCATGGCGTTACCTGCATAAGCTGATCTACCGGCATACGGGCCTGTCGCCGGCATTTTTCAATAAAATAAACAGGTTTCAGTACAGCCTTAAGCTCATTGCTAAAAATGAGCAGCTTTTAACCACTATTGCTTACCAGGCCGGCTATTTTGACCAATCGCACTTTATCAGGGATTTTAAGTCATTCACGGGCCTCACCCCTTCTGCCTACGCCGATAACGCGTCGCCGGTTAACCTGATGCTGGCACAATAAAATTTAAACGGTTCCGGTTTATACAATTTCCCCATCCCCGCCCGCAATACCTTTGTTTTATAATCATTAAACAAAGCATTGTATGAATCCTTTTGAAACATTTAAACAGCTGCACCAAAACACCACACCCTTATTGCTTGGCAATATATGGGACCTGAACAGCGCCCGGATACTTGAGGCAAGCGGGTACAAGGCCATCGGCATCAGCAGCCAGGCGCTTTCAAATTCCCTCGGTTTTGAAGACGGCGAAAACTTGCCATTCGAAATCCTGGTTCAATTTGCCAAAAGGGTGGTGGAAGTAGTTCACATACCCTTTTCCGTTGACATGGAGGCCGGGTACAGCCGAACCGTTGCCGGCATAATTGAAAACATCAACAAGCTGCACGACGCCGGCGTAGTCGGCATAAACCTGGAGGATACCATCCCCGGGACCGTGCGCCAATTGCGGCCGGCTGCTGAATTCCAGCGGATCCTTTCGGCAATAGCCAGCCATATCAGCCGGAATAATTTGCAAATATTTTTGAATGTGCGGACGGATAGGTTCCTCTTAGGTCTTCCAAACGCTCTTGCCGAAACCCTTACCCGCATTGAAAACTACGAAAATGCCGGCGCCGACGGGATTTTCGTTCCCTGCATTACCGACCGCGATGATATCAGGGAAGTTGTTGGCGCCACCAAGCTCCCGGTTAATGTGATGTGCATGCCAGCCCTGCCTGATTTTGAAGAATTAGCATCGCTGGGTGTAAAACGGATCAGCATGGGCCCATTCCTTTTTAACAAGGCCAATGAAGCCATCGGGGACCTGGCAAAGGCGGTTATCAGCGATAATAACTTTTCCGCAATTCTGTAATAAATCACCATTCATCCATAAAAAATCAAAAAACATGAACTTACCAAACAGGGCAGAAGACGCCCATGCAACACTTGCTGCAGCCTTTAATTCGGGTGATGTGGCCACCGTATTGGGTATGTATGATACCAGCGGCATTATTGTACCTGAACCGGGCAAACCTGTTTCGGGCAATGATAAATTTGAGGAATCGATCAAAGCCATATTGTCCATAAAAGGCAAAATGGAGATCAAAACCGTTTATTGCCTGCAAACCGGCGACATCGCCTTAGGACGATCGGAATGGAGCATTACCGATGGGGACGAAGTAAAGATCAGCGCAAAGGGAATTGAAGTAATGAAGCGCCAACCAGGCGGCGGCTGGAAGATCGTCATCGACCAGGCATTCGGCGCCGAAGCAAACCTGATAGCTTAAAGCCAATAAGCACGTCATTGGTACAAGCCCTGCCCTTTGTCACGGGCGGGGCTGATCTTCGTCAGAAGCCCCGCTGTCCGTGGCCTGTGTCTGCGGACACACTATGCGTGTAGTGTTTGTGACTACATTCCCCAATCTTCTCGGAAGCCAACCAAGCCCGCTGCGAATCGTCCATCGGCCCATTACCAATAGCTTTGCCGGTTGCGCCACTTACTCGCTTTGGCGGGCCTCATTTCAGCCCCAAATGGTATAGATTATTGGCATTGCCACGCATTACCATACGGGCAATTTCCAGGGCGCGCTTGCGGCTCAGTTCATTGCTGCGTATCATTTGCGAAAGTGCAATGCAAATCGCCTTCCGTCCGGTCGAAGTCGCAATCCATGCGCTTAGCTCCCATCCATACCCTGGTCCGAATGAGTCCGCATCGGTACCGAAAAGCACTTTTTCCGGAAACTGCGAAAGATATTGCCTTAACACTGCCGCTAATTGATCAGGCGTCCAAAACTGTGTCAACAGCGAGATGTCGATGTACACATTGGGCTTCCACAGCATGGCGTTTATTTCTTCCGAAAATGGGCCGCCGCCGTGCAGCAGCACAAATTTTGTATTGCGCAAGTCGGGATCGTTGAAAACAGGTTCCAGCAACAGCGGGTTGCTGCCTGCTGCGACAAAGTAATTACCCGCACCCGGGAAATCATGAATGTGGACCGCAAGACCAAGCCGGCCGGCTTCCCGCGCTATATAGTAAAAAAGATAATCCTGTAATAATTTATAGTCCTGCCGCGAGGGCGTGCCGCCATTGGCATTGCGGGCGTATACAGTTGCAGCAGCAGCGTAAGCAGTTTTTTCAAAATCAAGGGAGCGGAGGTAAGCAACTTCAAATTTTATGGCAACACAACCAGCTTTTTTCTGCGCTTCGAGCGTGGGGCTTACTACCTGTTTCAAATAAGCATCCAGCGTTGCAGGGACCTTTGACAGTTTTTGTGCCGAAAGATAATCTTTCAGGTGCTGCGTCTCCATAGGATAAAATATTTGCCGGTCGGGCGTTACCGTGGCTTCCTGTGCGGTGGAGAGCGGAAACAAAAGGGCGTCATCAAACATCACCCATCTGAACCTAGCAGGACTAAGACCGGGACCCATAGCCATCCGGTTAGCAAACATCACTTCGATGCCGCATTGGTCGAGCACCCAGGCGGGGAAGTTCTCACCTTTCTCTTTTTTTACCCGCGCTACCGTAACCGACAATTCTTTCATTGTCTGCTCGTCCAGTTCGGCGCCGGTAAAACCATACATCGCCTGGTACGCCGAAACCCAGGTAGCGCTCTCTGGCCTTACCCTGGCAGGCAGGGCGATAACCCCCAATCCATCCATTGGTAAAGCGTCTGCACCGGCGTCGGCCGTGTCGATCGTGTTAGGGTGTGCATGGTTATCTACTATCCTGATCTCGCTGATCGAATCTGCGAGTTCAGCATCTATTGGCGGCGCCTGCCCGTTTGAATAGCGCGAATGGTTACAGGAAAAGTTAAAAACAGCGGTGCAGAGGAAAAAGATCGGGCGGAGCAGTTTCTTCATCTTTAGATTTATTGCGGTACAATAAAGGTAACTAAAATTCCGAAAACGAATGCCGGCTCACATTCCGGCCTTTTTAACAATGCCGATACAACCCGGCCCGGATACCATTTGAAATGCGTGAAAGATACTGCTGAAAAGCCCGATGAGATTGTTAATCGGGCTAACGAATAAGCCGAAGTGCGTATTGCTATCACCCTCCTGAAGCGTGGGAACGCTGCACAAAGGATAATTTTTCTGCCAATTTGCCGTTCCGGCGTCGCTGTCTGCCTGCAAAGCCCGCCTACATGCGGACCGCGTGCGGCGGATAGCGGCTTAGCTCTGCCAGGTAGTTTTTAGATGCTGGTATTTTTCAGCCTCTTCTAAAGTCAGGAGGGATAACACATTGATCGATTTTCCACCGCGGCCGATAAAAGCATAATTGCTTTTTTGGGCCGTTTCGAAGAATTGAATGCTGTATTGGTCCCGGATGCTTGCGTTGTTTTTGGTGATCTCAGCGAAGATGGTCTTGAAATACTCTTTCTGGCTGGCCGTAGCGACTGTTTTATTTAAGGCGACTTTGTACATCGTGGGGTTATTTCTTTTTTACATTAACCGCTGAAAGACCTTTTGGGCCCTTTTCGGTTTCAAAAGTGACAAGGTTATTTTCCTTTAAAGGTTCGGTTAATGCATTGATGTGCACGAAAATGCTTTCCTGGGTCTGCATATCCTTTATAAAGCCGTAGCCTTTGGCATCGTTGAAGAAGCTCACAATACCGTTTCTGACGGCGTCGTAAGGCACATCTTCCTGCTTGGGCACCCCGGTAAGGATGTCTTCCGCATTAACCCTGATCTTCTTCGTTGGGTCGGGCGGCGTGGACGTAATATTCCCATACTGATCAACGTAGGCCATCATGTCCTCAAGGCCTTTGCCCTTGCTGCCATTGGCTTTTCGATCTTCCGCCTTTTCCTTTTTTTCTTTGACCTTTCTTGAGCGGGCCTTTTCTCTTTCCTTTTTGCTGAATGTTTCTGTCGATCTTCCCAAACTATGATTTCTTTACTTTAACCGCGCCGGGGCCTTTTTTACCTTC
>Ga0206864_1054_pt1 | contig 39747 bp, 34 predicted proteins | sample Alteio_BWOrgCont_42_FD_152632 | JGI IMG/M metagenome (GOLD analysis project Ga0206864, IMG submission 152632) | Enriched cells from forest soil in Barre Woods Harvard Forest LTER site, Petersham, Massachusetts, United States -... | ecosystem: Environmental > Terrestrial > Soil > Temperate forest >...
ACCTGTATGATGACTATGCGCACAACCGGCTTGACAGGCGTGACTTTGTGCAAAAGCTATCTGCTTATGCTGTTGGCGCGTTAACCGTACCCGCATTATTGAGTTTCTTGATGCCCGATTACAAAGGGAACGTGCAGATAAAGCCGGATGATCCCCGCTTAAAATCGGAATACATTACCTATTCCTCGCCAAAAGGCGGCGGGACTATCAAAGCATTGCTATCAAAACCTATAGATGCCAAAGGGAAACTTGGCGGCATTGTCGTGGTCCATGAAAATCGGGGCTTGAACCCTTACATCGAAGATGTGGCCAGGCGGGCTGCCCTGGCAGGATTTATTACCCTGGCACCGGATGCCCTTACGCCCCTGGGCGGTTACCCCGGCAATGATGATGCAGGGCGTGACATGCAAAGTAAAAGGGACAAAGGCGAAATGGAGCAGGATTTTATAGACGCATTCTATTACCTTAAGGGTAACAAAGATTGTAACGGTAAGGTAGGTGTTGTAGGTTTTTGTTATGGCGGCGGCATAGCCAATATGATGGCGGTCCGCGTACCTGAACTGGCGGCAGCTGTCCCTTTTTACGGCGCGCAGCCTGATGCAGCGGATGTGCCAAAAATTAATGCACCCTTAATGTTGCATTATGCAGGGCTTGATACGAGGATCACCGGGGGCTGGCCTGCCTACGAAGCTGCTTTAAAGGCGAACGGCAAAAAATACGAGGCATTTATTTATGATAATGTAAACCATGGTTTCCATAACAATACCACACCGCGATATGACAAGACTGCCGCCGACCTTGCCTGGCAACGTACTATTGATTTTTTTACTGAATATTTGAAATAATACTTCGACATTGCATATACAAAGTATAACATGAAAAGAACCCTTCTTTTTCCCATCAATAAATAAAATCATTTAATTACATGGGAAATCTATCAAAAATAGGCCGCATTTTTTATGGTATTGCTATGGCCGGGATAGGGTTGCAGACAGTTTATTATAAGGATTTTCCTTATATGATGTTGCCTCCAAACCATTCCGCGATCCCCGGTCTTGTGGTGCTGGCTTATATTTCCGGGATCCTGCTTGCTATGGCAGGGTTATGCATTGTTTTTGAAAAAAAAGCCAGGCCAATTTCTCTCCTGTTAGGAGGTGTGCTGCTATTGATATTTTGTTTTTACTATATCCCGTATGAGTTTATGGCTACCTCAAATTATATGCATTTTGGGGAATGGGAAAATGCAGCGAAAGAATTGTCATTAGCCAGCGGCGCATTTGTTATTGCCGGATGCTTTCCGGAAAAAAGTGAAAGTCCCTTTACCGGTTTTTTGGCAAAGCTAATACCTTACGGGACTATTTTCTTTGCCATAACGATCATTAGTTTTAGCATTATTCATTTTCTGTATGCAAAAGAGGCGGCAGACTATGTGCCATCATGGATACCTAACCATATATTCTGGATTTATTTTGCCGGAGTAGCGTTACTTGCTTCCGGGATTGGGATTATTTTGAACATCAGGCGTGAATTAGCAGCTACCCTTTTGGGAGCAATGATCTTTATTTGGTTTGTTTCTCTCCACATCCCCAAAGTGATCGCTGCTTCTGCCATTGACAGGAGTGGTGAAGTTGCCAGCGCATTTTTAGCGCTTGCCTATTGCGGCATTGCTTTGGTCATTGCAGGTAATAGTAAAAAGACTGGTTAGCACCCGAGCGCCTTATGGCGGGCTGCCTGTCAGCGGGGCACGGGTCGCCTTTGGGTCATTTGCCGTCGCGTCAGACTCACGATTGAAGGGCTTGAAGAGGTTTGGTGCTGGTGTAATCAATAGCGATGGATTTTTTAACCCATCACTATAATAATATTATTGTCTACTATTTTTCTTTCAAACGGATGGCATTAGCTTCAAACATATCCATCAGGCAGTTAGGCACTATTACCCATTTGTAAATAATTGTTGCTACGCCAGCATTTTTTTCAAATTGTTGTAGTCGTTGGTCACATTTTCCATTGGCTTTGGTGGCCCGTCCTGCTCAATAAAAAAGTATTTCATACCCGATATGTGCCTGGCATCAAAAATTGGTTTATAATCAATATATCCGCTGCCGATTTCTGTGGGTTCTTTTGTGGTTTTGTCCATGTCCTTCACATGCCAAAGCGGTATACGGCCATGGTATTTCTTAAACAGCTCCAAAGGGTTCTGTCCGGCAACAGTTGCCCAGCCAAGGTCAACCTCGCTCTTTACCAAATCTTTGTCGGTATTGGCCATTATGTAATCATAAGGCAATACCCCATTTATCGGCACAAACTCAAAACTGTGGTTGTGAAACGCAAACTGCACTCCGGCTTTCTTGCATGCTTCCCCGGCTTTTCCAAACACATCCACCGCAATTTTAACATCGTCCATGGTTTTTGTTGGTATTGCCGCACACACAAGGTATTCCAAACCACCCTCCGCTGCTTCATCGGCCAATTGCTGTGCATTGTCCTGCAGGTTAAGCCCTTTGGGCATGCGTTCAATCATGGGTGCATACTTCTGTATTTGGGCAGAGTCTTTTGCATTGGTGGCAAGCTTCATCAACATAGGTAATGTAAAAGGCACTCCCCCCACATGTCCGCTGCGCCAGGTCATCCCCAAGTCTTTTACCATATTGGCAAATTCTTTGGGTTTATAGCCATAGTAGAGCCCTTTTGAGCCGCTGGCACTTTCCACGTTTTTATAACCAATTGCCGCCAGCTTTTGCAGCGTGCCTTTAGTGTCCGCGTCCATCAAGGCGCCAACAGTGTACAACTGCAGGCCAATAACATCACCGGTTTTGGGCATAATAAAACCTGCTGCCCGGCTAAGCACCGGGTGCAGGATGCCTGCGGCGGCAAGCATGCCGGTTTGTTGTAAAAAAGTTTTTCTATTCATGTTAATTCTGTTGAGTTTTTTTAATTTACCGAATAACTTACAAAAGCGACTTTTTTACTGTCTGGGCTCCACGACGGCGTGTTGATGGTGCCGGCCCCGCCATAAAACACAGGCGTTATATCTTTAACAGCTTTTGTTTTTGGATCCATCATACGGAGTTTGACATTTTTACCAAACGGGTGATTTTGTTTTTCATCGGTAGTATAGGCTATGTAAGCAATCCATTTATTATTTGGTGACAGGTGCGGAAACCAGTTGGCATTTTCATCAAAGGTCATTTGCTCTTGCTGCGACCCATCAGTGTGCATACGCCAAATTTGCATACGACCGCTACGGTATGAATGGAAATAGATATACTTACCATCAGGAGAGTAGTCTGGCCCGTCGTCTAACCCTGGGGTGTCAGTCAGTCTTTTCGGGGTGCCCCCTTCCACAGGTATTGTGTAAACGTCGAGGTTGCTAAAGTCCCCTCCGCAATAGGCTATTGTCTTGCCATCAGGGCTCCATCCATGCCAAAAAGAAAGATCACTGGAGGTTGTTATTTTCCTCGGTTGCCCGCCTGCGGCGGAAACGATATAGATAGAAAATTTATAAATTTTTTGCGCAGGGTTGTACGCATCGAAACTGGTTATCGCTATCCATTTGCCATCCGGTGAAAGCCCATGGTCGTCCATAAGTTGATTAAGTGACCCGGTGTTAATTTCAGTTAACGCTTTGGTAGCCAGGTCCAGCTTATACATCTTGCCTCTAAAGTTCATGACAAGGTAATTGTCAGGATGCCAGTTGGGCGCCTCGTAATCTCCTTTAGCAACTAACACAGTATCAATTTTTCCTGTTTTGACATCAACTGTTTGGATGTAACTCGTCGTGTCGTGTTTACTTTGTGCCAATAAAGGGGCAGAGAAGAGCAAGCAGCAAAACATCAGGACAGCAGGTTTACAAAACAGCGATGAAGTCGGGAGTTGAATAAATTTGTTCATATTAGTTCGATTTGTGTTTATAATATTAAAAATAAATTTCTATTTGGTGAATTTTACCATTTAGCGAATGTAGGTAAAAAATTTCTATTTGACAAAACTTACCAAATAGAAATTTTTAAGTTATTTTTGTAGCCTTATGAATGCATTGAAAGAGTTTGAAGATTTTATTGAAAACGGATATAAAACCTATATTCCGCATGTGTGTATAGACTGTGCCATATTCGGCTATCATGACCACCGGCTGAAAATTTTACTCTCGGAGTTAGAAGGCCTCAACGGGCTTTGCCTGCCCGGAGGGTATATAAAACGAACCGAAACTATGGATGAAGCCGCCAGCAGGATTGTTGAGGAAAGAACGTCTATAAAGGGTCTATACCTGCAGCAATACAAAACATTCGGCGGCCCCGACCGTGTAAAATTTAATGAAATTGATTTGGACAGATTGGCGAAGGTTCCCGCCTTGAAAAAACTAAAATCAAGCTGGCTAATAGATCAGACGATCTCCATTGGTTATTACGCTATAACAGATTTTTCACTATCTAAACCACAGCCGGGATTCATGGCCAGTTCATGTGAATGGTACGATATCGATAAAATTCCTTCATTATTGTTTGATCACAACCAAATGGTGAAAGATGCGTTACAAACTTTGCGCTCGCAATTATATTATCAGCCGATCGCCCAAAACCTGTTGCCTGAGAAGTTTACGCTTACTGAAATACACGCAGTGTATGAAACCATTCTTGGTAAAAAACTGGACATAAGAAATTTCCCAAAGAAGATGGCATTTCTTGGACTGATCAACAAACTCAACGAAAAACGAAACATCGGGCCGCACAGGGCGCCTTTTCTTTATACCTTCAACAAGAAAAAATACAGAAAGGCGCTGGAATTGGGTGTTACGTTAAGTTGACGAATAATTCCGTCACGGCAGAGTCCTGTTCCAATGGCCCTGCAGGGACGGAACTACCATTGTTTACTATTTTTCTTTCAAACGGACGGCAGTAGCATCAAACATACCCATCAGGCTGCCTGTTGCATGATCGTCATCTTTCTTTGCCAATAGCAGGCTCACATCATAACCTTGTGCACTAAAATATAGTGTAACCTTGTCGCCATCCGGTTCAATTTTAGTCAGCGGTATATCTTTATGCGCCTCGGTGGTATCTACCAGCATACCTTTCATGTGTCCTGCCGAGTCAGCAATATTAAACTTCATGTGTGTATCTCCTTGAGGCAGGCCTTTTACCAGCACATCCCATTTGCCAATAAAATAATTTGTTTGCGCTTGCGCATTTACTTTTGTCGCGATTACTACCAGGATCACGGTCATTACATAAACCAATGTTGCTTTTTTCATCTTTTTGAATTAGTTTGTTTGAGAATCTAAAGTTTTAAATTTAATCAAGCCATTGCCCCGGCTTTTTCTACTAAGTTTTTTGTAGCGGTAACCCCGGCATAGTCGTCAAGATATTTGCTGTCTTTTGTGTACATTTTAAACAGGCCGCCTTCATATTCCACACTCACCCAGCCTTTAAAACCCGAATTTTTGATAATCTTGAACATGCGATAATAATCTGTTTCTATATCATCGCCCGCAGCATTAAACAGGTGCGATTTTGCATGTACCCCTTTTGCAAAAGGCATCAGTTCGGTTATGCCTTTATAGCGGTCATATTCTTCCAGGCATTTTGTTTTCATATATCCGGCAATGTCCTTGGTTTCCGGTTTTGTGCGGTTTATGCAGAAGTTGCCAAAGTCGGCGAGGGTACCGCAATGCGGGCTGTTTACCTCCTTCATTACCCCCGCAAGCCAGCCCGCGTTACAAGATATGCCAACATGGTTTTCGACTATTACATCAATATTTTGTTTGCTTCCGTACGCCACCAACCGGCCAAGGCTATCAACCGCGGCATTGGCAACATCTGCCGGGGCGCCATCGCCTTCCGCATTTACCCTGATCATAGGGCAGCCTAAGGTGGCAGCCGCGTCAATCCATTTATAATGATTTTCGACTGCTTTTAGGCGCATAGTTTCGTTCAGGTCGCCCAGTACGCCCTCGCCATCAATCATTATCCGAAGGTTATAGCTGCCATTATCTGCCGCGCGTTTTTTTAGCTCATTTAAAAAAGCAGTATCCTTTGCTTTGTCTGCAAAAAACATCGAGCAATAGTCCAGCCCGGTAATGCCTAACTCTTTTGATTTGGCAGCAAAATCAAGCGGGTCGAGCTGCTTTGTCCAAAATTGGCTCGCAAAGGAAAATTGGGAGAGTGAAAGTTTAAAGAACAGTTGGTTACCCGTATTTGCGTATAAATAACTCGGCAGGGAAGCTGCCAAACCTAAACCGGTAGCGCCTATAGCTGCGGTTTTAATAAAGTCTCTTCTGTTGGTTTTCATTATCAATTGGTTTTTAATAGTTTATTTGATCAATTTTACAAAACGATGCAAGGGTACCTTTTCTAAATCAAACGTTATCTTCTACAATTGATCTAATGATTTAATTTTCAAGGTATTTTTTAGCTGCTCCAATGTAGCCTGGCTTTTTATGGTGATCGAAACCGGCTCGTTTGGCAATACATCGATATAGTTGTCCGAAAGCGATACCTCTTCGTCGCCAAAAGTAATTTCTACCCGTGGCGCGAGGGCGCTGCTACTCAGTTTCAGCACGTAATGATCACCTTGCTTTGAAAGATCAGTTTGCACCGTAGCCTTCGTATATTTCAGGTCTTTAGGCCGCTTAAAATAAAACTCATTTGAGGATATGCCGTTGCCTTTTCCATCGACGAGTTTTGCAGTGATGAATGACTTTTCGGGGTCATAACCAATTTTGCTCAACTCATCTTCGGGTATGCTTAATGCGATGCTGCTCGAAAGCGCCTTTACCCTGGTTTCTACCTTTTTCGACCATAGAACTTTGCCATCAAAATCCATAAGCCTTACGTCAAGCGTAGCATTTTCATTAGCAGTCAGATCGGATACGGTGTAAATATTGATCTTCCCATCTTCCTCGTGAGGCGAAACCAGTACCGGCTCATAGAAATGTTTAGCCATATACATAGCTGCTTTTGGGTGGCCATAATAGTCCATTGTGGCCCATGAAATTACCGGCCAGCTATCGTTCAGTTGCCAGTAGAGAAAACCCATGGAGAATGGCCTGCGGCGGCGCATGGCTTCGGCATATATTTTCAGGCTTTCACCCTGTATCAGCTGGGCCAGGTAATCGAAAGTGGCGAAATCGGCGGGATCTTTGTATTCGGTTTTGGCTATCTTACCGATAACTATATTGCCGCTAATCATGCCGTTCTTTTGATGCGCGTTCATGATAGGCGATGTTGCCGAACGGTCTCCCGGCTCGGTAAAGGCATCAATGGTGGCCAGATCCGGGAAACCCTGGATACCTGTTTCGCTCACAAAGCGATCTTTATAATTGGCTTGCTCCTCAATAGTCTTATTGTTCCACCACACATTGTAATTGTGCCTGTCGCCAGAAATAAAATTTGGAGATTGCCGTTCAAAATCCGAAGTGGGTGAACTGGCTGTATAAGGTATTTCAGGCGTGATCCTGTTTACAATGCCGGGGATGAAATAGCCGAATATCTCCAGGTAATTGGTATATGTTTTTGAGGTACGCGATGCCGCCAGTTTCGCAAATATGGCTTTAAATGCATCCGGGATCATTTCCGGAGCGGGGTCTTCCAGGAAAATACTGATCTCATTATTGCCGCACCACACCGCTATGCAGGGGTGATTCCGCAGCCGGCGCACCTGGTGATCGATCTCTTTGGCAATGTCCTCTTTTAAGAATGACGGCGGCGTAACATTGGCGAACATAAAGTCCTGCCAGATCATGATGCCCAGATCGTCGCACATATCATAAAATTCCTGTGTTTCATAGTAACCACCGCCCCACAGCCGCATCATGTTCATGTGCGCGTCAGCGGCAGTCTGCAAAAACTGGCGATAGCGTTTGGCGGTCATCCGTGTAGGAAAATGATCAAATGGGATAATATTGGCGCCCTTAGCAAAAACGGGTATGCCGTTCACTATAAATTCAAATTTACGGCCCAGTGAATCACGGTCACGGTTAAGCCTTACCGAACGCAGGCCCGACCGGGTAGAAACCACGTCAGCCGCATGCCCGCCGGTAAGCAAAGTTGCCTTAAAATGGTACATATCCTGTTTGCCGTAGCCGTTCGGATACCACAATTTTGGGTTCGCGATATCGATAGGATAGCTGATTTCGTTGATGCCGGTATGCAGGGTAACAGGGTAGCTAAAAGATTTGGTTTGACCGCCTTGCGCATATTCTACTTTCAGAGTGGCGTTAGCTTTTACGGTTGAAAGCACCCTCACATCAACATTAATATGCGCGGCCTGGGTTGTGATATCGCTTTGCTGTATGCCCAGGTCGGTTATCCTTTCATCTTCCCAGCATTGAAGGTATACCGGCCGCCAGATACCGCAGGTAACTATGTTTGGCCCCCAGTCCCAGCCGGCTTCGTAGGCCGCTTTGCGCACATAGCTCTTATTGCCGGCGTCGAGCAATTTGGCTATCGCGCTGGTATCCTTGCCTTCCAGTTCTTCGGGGTGCGCTTTATCAAGCCGGGCCAGTTCAGGTTTAATCTGATAAAAGGCTATGGATAAAGTATTATTGCCCTGTTTCAGGTACGGTTTAATATCCGCCCGCCATTCGCGGAACATATTATTTGCATGCAATATCAGCTTACCATTTAAAGAAACATCGGCAAGGGTATTCAGACCTTCGAAAACCAGGTCGATGTGTTTATGTTTAAGCAGGTTTTGGTCGGCCGATATCGTCCTGTGGTATTCCCAGTCTGCATCGGATGCCCATTGCACTTTTTTTTCATTGTCACGATAAAAGGGGTCAGGTATCAACTTATGGGCAAGCAGGTCGGTATGGACCAGGCCCGGCACTGTGGCGCTGCGCCATTCTGCCAGTTCCGGTTTTGAACCATTGTATTCATGAAATTCCCAGCCGCTTTCGAGCGGGACCTTTTGCGTTTGTGAAAAAGCGGCACTACCAATTAAAAGGCAAGCGGTGATGATGGATAGTATTTTTTTCATATTCCGGTTTTATAATTGTAATTGCTTTACAATTTTATCCGGTTGGCTGAAATAAGGAGTGCCACTTTGCATAAATAAAAGTGGTACTATGCAAACTGGTTAGTTTTCGAGGTATTCGGTGGGTGTTTTACCGGTCACCTGCTTAAATGTCCCGGCGGTTAAAGCGGGACGTTTGAACCGTCGGGTCTGGCGCATGAGCTGATGGAAGTTTGGATTCAAGCGGTAAGCTTGACTTGGCGGGGCTCAATTAATAACCGAACTGCTACTTTTGCCAGACTGCTGTTATGGTCGTTTTTTTATAGCGTATTTAATATATATATTGCCTTGTCTTTTAAGTATGGTACTTCAATTTTATAATATTTGTCATAGTCAGGATATAATACTATTAGAAACATTTTAGAAACGGTTAAACCGTAGTTCTTTTCAAGAATGTATTTGTACAGGCTTTGTTGAAGACAATATCTATTATAGCTTGTGTCATGGATATTTGAAAGTTGACCAACTCCGAAATTCCCCCATGTATCTGTTTCAATTGGATTTCCGCTGAATATATCTATTATTTTTTTGCTTCTTTTCCAATCATATAATTCATAGCCTGAACCATTTTTTGCAATCAAATCTATTGTTCCAGCAATATGATGTTCTTCATCAAAAACCCTCCATTCTGTTCTATGAGGATTAAGATTTTGGTGGTCGTTCCGGAATCGCTCAAACAAATAAAATTCGCCAGTCTCCTCATATTCTTGACCAAGAAAAAATTTCTCAATTTGCTCGTGTAAATATGTTCCTTGATTAGCAGCTTCTATTCCTCGTGAATTCCATATTTCTACAATTTCCTCAACTGCTAAGCCATATAAAGGATTGCTTGAGCTTAAATTTCTGGCTTTACCATAAGAGTCAAATTCAGGAAAGAATTTCGAAATTATAGTACTTGCCGATGGTGCAGGCGTATTGTCAATTGTGTAAATATGAGATTCGGGATAAAATTTAATTCTACTGTCCCTGGAATGTGCATTTTGAAGATTAAATGCTAATGATTTTTTGTTGTCAACCTGTCCAATTAGAGTAGGCTTAACTAATTGTTCCTCTTTAAGTTCTTGTTCATCAAAATCTCTCTCAATTGTTTCTTTTTGCTCTTCAATATTTTGGAATGTATGATTGAGGTATTGTTCTCTGTATTTTGCTTTTTCCCATTTTTGAGCTTGGACAATATCCCATAGTTTTTCGGCTTGTAACGAAGGTTGATTTTCTAATTGGGTTAGTATGTTATATTTAGGAATAGCTGATTTTATTATTTCCGCAATAAATTTCAAACATTCATTTTCGTTAAGATGAACTTGATATTCCGAAAATCTGATAACTATCCAGCCTCTATCAATAAAATAAATGTCTCGATTAACATCATCTCCTTTGCAATGTGTTGGCTGTCGAGTTATAGCTGCATAAGGTTCGTCTATCTCAATATCTATCCTAAGGTTAGAAGCGTTTGATTTGTCAATTATCGCAATGTCTGGCTCAAAAGGTCGTGTTTCCTTACCTGTGTTAAGTCTTGCATTTCCTAAAACGCTAAAGTCCTTTCCAAAATATTGTTCAATAGATTTTTGAAATGATTCTTCCTTAAAGCCCCTTCGTTTTGTGTTTCCAAATCTATAGCTCCTTACTACTGTGCCTTTTTTGGGGAAACGAAAATTCGGGTAGGAATTTGTTATCTCAACTTTCAAAAGTTCATAATTGACAAAGGCAACTTCATCTTTAGATTTTGTTGTTTCTACTTTAGCTTTAGGAAGTTGTTCTTCGGATTTTGGTTTAGCTTTCGGCTCGACCTCGACTTCTTCAACTTTGGCTATTATTTTTTCTTGTTTCGCTTGTGTCGGTTTTGTGTAAACAGGTTTTGGTTCCCTTACTTCTATGCTGCTTTTGACTAATTTGTCAGGATAAACCTTGGCTTGTGTCTTTTCGGTAGCTGAATATACTTTTTGTGTCGTGGTTTTTTGTTTAACAGTTTCTTTCTCTACAATTACTGTCGTTATTGGTCTTTGATTGTCTAAATGTTCAACTTTCAAAGTTCGTTTCTTTCTTGAATGTCTCCAAACCGCTATAATGACTAAAATAGTCGCCATAAAAATAGCCGTCCAAAATCTCAGAGGATGTGTTGTCTTAAATTCAATTAGTAATCTGTATGTTTCTTCCATTACGGTGTCTTTTTACGATGAGGCATAACATGTTCGTACTAGCTGCAAGCCTTCGATCCCACCCATCCGCCAACGGAAAAGCGTTAATCCCCACCACTTCTCAAATGTATAAAATTCCGACTCAAAGCCAGGAACGATTTTTCCCCGCTCATAGGCTATTGATTGCGTATTTTTATACAGCAGAGCAAGTGGTTGCCTTACATCATGGATTGATAGTTTTCTAAGTGTTAGTTTGCTAATCGTAGGCGTGCCACAAGTTAGGACGCTTGGTGTAGTATGAGATTATTGGAGCAATTCCAACTGTTGACCGTCCATTTCAACGGTTATTTTAACGGTAGCATTCAAAGCCGCAAAAATTTTGGCAATAGTGACAATGGAAGCATTGTCATACCCTTTCTCAAGTTTACTGATTTGCGCTTTTTTTACACCAATCAAATTGCCCAATTCATCTTGCGACAAGTTCCTTTTCTTCCTCGCTGTTCTGATCAATTCTTGAAAAACCTCCATTTTCAGTTCCGATTCAAACTTCTGCCTTTGTGCCGAACCGGGCTCCCCAACTGTTTTATTTATGAATTCATCAATGTTTTTTCCCTTTTTATGATTGCGGGGAAGCGTTACAATCGTTCCGTCTGCTAACATTTGCTCTAGACTGGTCGATGTATTTTTAATCATTTTATAATTTTTTTAAATATCACTCTTCCTTTTCGAAAAGGAAGAGTGATTATAAGTTTAATATTCCGTTTTGTTTTAAAAGTCTCTTTTTATCTGCTCTGCTTTATCGATCTCTGATTGCGGAGTCTTGTTTGTCTTCTTTTTAAAACCGTGCGTCGCAACTATTGTTGCAAGCGCATCGCCGTCATAATGTGTCATAAAGGCCAATATTCTAAACCAGGCTCCTCTATCTTTTACCCTGAATTCGAAAATGTTTTTTGTGCCTTGTAGCTTTTTAAAATCTTCCGCCGTATTGTTGCCTTCTTGCACTTTTCGGAAAACTTTCGCAAATTTTAATTTTGTTGATAATTCTAATTCATTCAGAAATCGTTCTGCATCACTTAATTGTTCGATAAGGTATTTCATTCGGATTTAGTTTTAATTCTTTTCTCGATCTCTTCTGACATTCCATAATAATAACTTTTAAGATTAAAGTAATAACGGTTAATTAATACAAACTTATAAAAAAGTTTCCATATTTGGAAATATATTTTAAAATAAGTCCCCCGCTGTCCCGTTGTTTCCAACTACGGACTACTATGCCCGGAGACTGTATCCCATTGGCAAGCCAACAAGACAAGTCAAAACAATTACCGCTTTTTCAATTCCCTATACAATTTCTTAAATTTGTTATATGACCATCGTAGTTAATCCCCATAATCCACAGGAGGAACAGGCTTTACTAACATTCCTGGATACTATGAAGTACGACTATAGCCGGGAAGATGAAACTTTTGTTTTATCCGAAGCCCGGCAAAAGGATATATTGGAGCGCGACAGGGAGTACGAAGCCGGAGAAACCGAAACCTATTCAATCGATGAGATCATCCCTCAATTAACATCAAAGAAAAATAATGTACCAATTGCAGGTTCTTCGCAAAGCGAGCTATAATTGACGCAAAATAGGTTGTCAAAAAAAACAATTTACTAAAACTCCAGTGTCAATTTTAAATGCCCGCCTAATCCCTGTTGTATTATTTTCATCAGGGTAGAGAGACGAATATCAGATGAATTGTTTTCAATACGGGAAATGTAAGACTTATTGGTGCCGCACTTTTCAGCCAGTTCCTGCTGGGTCATACCTAATTTTAACCTGGCTTCCTCTAAAAGAACGCCCAGGCGAAAAGTTTCAAATTCTTGCTCCCATATCTCTCGTTTAACAGCGCCGCGGCCACCATATTTTTGATCGAGAATTTGGTCTAAGGTTGTAATATCTTTACTTTGAACTACAGCCACCTGTCGTATTAAACTCACAAAACAAAGTTAACCAATCAGGCAACTATTTAAAAATAAAAGATGATTTTTTTTAAATTAATTGCAATCCTTGCGCGTTTTTTTGCTGGAAGTAGTGAATACTTTCCGATTGATCGAAACCAACCCTTTACATTGCCGGGAAAGATTTTCAAAAAAATTCAGGTTCGCCAACGTGCACGATTTCCCATTCGTTTTGTTTTCAAGATAAAAAAGCACCTGGTTGTTGTCAATTCGATATTTCATACCAGTCGAAATCCTAAACGGTTTGGTTACAACAGACGCTTGACCGGGTGGCTTGAACCGGCAGAGATAGGCAAAAAATTCACCCAAAAACAGAAAAAGTGGTGCCAATATTTTGTCACTGACAAAATATTGGCAGTAGTTAAATTGTTAACTATCAGACGTGTAGCGTTTTGTAGCAGGTTGTAGCAGGTGTAGCGCTACACTACAAGGTTCTTACTTCCGACTAAAGACTTTTGACTTGACGCTCCAGGTATTCAGTTGGTGTTTTACCTGTCACTTCTTTAAATGCCCGGTTGAAACCCGTTTTACTGTTGAAGCCGCTCATATAAGCAATATCCATAATGGTACGGTCTTCATTGATCTTATTCTTCAATTCAGCCTCAACATAGCGGATGCGGTATTCCTTAATAAAGGTGAAGAAGTTTTTGTTGAAGGCTTTATTGAGTGTTTGCGAAAGAAGCAGCTTTTTGATGCGGGTTAACTCGCCCAGTTTTTCAATAGTAAGCTCCGGATCGAGATAGGGTTTATGCTCGTCCATAAATTTTTCAAGTTTCAACTGATAACGTTTCAAATCATCGCCATGCAAAGCCGATTGGGAAATCTCCTCTTTTGCAGGGATAAAAACGGGGATGCTCTTCTGCCAGATACCCAGCACCACGAGCAGGAAGGTCATAATGATGAAACAATATTCGTTGGTGATAATAGTAATGTCGGTGTTGTCGTAGTTCGTGATGAACCTTGCAAGAACACCTTTGAGCAAAAACTCTGCCACCTGCAGTGCGATAATAATAATCATCCAGTTTACGGTAATGCTGCCCGGCGCCCCCGAATAGTTTTCGCGGATCAGCTGCTGGTGCTTCCTGAGCATATCGATGCAAAACCAGAAATAGCAAAGAATAAGGCAAAGTACCATCGCCATCCCGATATTGTAGCCTGCTGATCCGGTTTGGGAGACCCATGATGGGAAAAAAGCAAGGAGCACGACTATGAGCACAACCAACGGCGAATAGATATAGAGTTGTTTTATTCCGAAGCCTGTTTCCGTATCGGTAATGTACTTGATATACCAGCCGCAGGTGATGATAGTGCTGATGCCAAATGCCGCCGCTATCGCGCTGAACAGCGGGCTCCCTGTGATCAGCGATACCTCATCAAAACTGAATTTTACCACGAAGGTAGCCAATATGGCAATGAGGAGCTTGTCGCTGGTTTTCAGCGGTCGCTTCAGGATAAAGATCAATATGCCGCCGATGGCCGCCAGTATAATCCCTATCGTGGTGAGAAAATGCATGTTTATGAAGATTTTTCGATAAAAATAAGAAAAGGACTGAACTCTCCCCACCCGCCCTCTTATTTTATTGAGAGTGGGTATTGAAGTATAATAAATTATTTATCTTTATATTTTCCCACCTGTGTTATGACCGAAATCAAATCTGCAATTGCCAAATTCCATTCGGTTTTCGAACCAGCTTTGTTGGCCGAACTGGAAGCCAATTCAATGCTCATGAGTGTGAAAGGCGGCGAAACCATGCTAAATCCGGGACAAACTATCCGCGCTGTTCCGCTGGTATTAAGCGGCACCTTTAAAGTAAGCCGTATTGATGATGAAGGCCACGAGCTATTGCTGTATTACGTTAAGGAGGGCGAAAGCTGCGCTATGACGTTTACTTGCTGCATGATGGCGCATTCCAGCGTTATAAGGGGGTCGGCTGAGGACGATAGCGAATTGCTTTGTGTGCCGGTGAATGTAATGGATGAATGGATGGTAAAATATTCAAGCTGGAAGCGGTTTGTGATGACCACTATTTTGAACCGTTTTACCGAGATACTTAAAAGCATCGACGATATTGCTTTTAAGAAACTGGATGACCGGCTTGTTAATTACCTGAAGGAAAAGTCGAAGGCAACCGGCTCCTCACTGATCAACCTTACCCATCAGCAGATCGGTGATGAACTCGGAACCAACCGTGTAGTGATCTCGCGGCTTCTTAAAAAACTGGAGACCGACAAAAAATTACTGCTTTACCGTAACCAGATCAAGCTCCTTAGCGATATGTAACAATTGTTACTCACCTGTGTAACTTTTGTTACCGACAATACCTTGTTCCTCATTGCATATTTGTTATACCAAAACAAAAAACAATGAGAATAGAAATCGGAAACAAGGCCCCTTCATTCAGGGCTGAATCCTTGTCCGGGGAAACAGTTTCCCTGGAGGATTACAAAAATCAAAACGTATTGATCAAGTTCTACAGGTTTGCAACATGCCCTGTCTGCAACTTGCACCTGCGCAGCTTCGTGAGGCAATATGATGAACTGGCCAAAGCCGGGCTGTCGGTAGTAGTTATCTTCCATTCTCCGAAATGGAGAACTGAGAAAAATATGCAGGAACACCTGCCCTTCGAGATCCTTTCAGATCCTGACAAGAAAGTATTCAAACGCTATGGTGTTGAAAAGTCGATGATGGGCATGTTCTCCTTTGCCGTATGGCGCGATTACTACCTGGCGCTCCGGGCGGGCTTTTCTACAGGTATGTTCTCGCACGACGGTGGTATGTTCGGCCATCCCGCCGACATGCTGGTAGATAAAGACGGCATCATCCGCTATGTGCATTACGGGAAGGACTATGCCGATTCGCTTACGGTAGACCAGGCCTTAGAAGCCGCCGGAAAAGCCGGAATGGTTCCACAAAAAGAAGCCTTCAGCACTATTGCTATCGCATAAAAATCAAAACCACATTGTAAAACCCTTTAAACTTTAAAAAAATGAGTATCAGATTAGGAGACATGGCCCCTGATTTCCAGGCGGAAACCACCGAGGGCACTATCAGCTTCCACGAATGGCTGGGTGATAGCTGGGGAATTCTATTTTCGCACCCCAAAGACTTTACACCGGTATGCACCACCGAACTGGGCTATATGGCAAAACTCGCACCTGAGTTTCACAAAAGAAACTGCAAGGTGATCGGGTTGAGCGTTGACCCTATTGAAAGGCATGCCGAATGGGCAAAGGACATCCTTGAAACGCAGGGCTATGCCGTAAATTACCCAATGATCGGCGACCGCAACCTGGCCGTTGCAAAATTGTATGACATGCTGCCTGCCGAAGAGGAAGGCACTTCGGAAGGAAGAACTGCTGCAACGAACCAAACCGTACGTTCGGTTTTCATTGTTGGTCCTGACAAAAAAATCAAACTAATGCTGACCTATCCAATGTCTACGGGCCGAAATTTTGATGAGATACTGCGTGTCCTCGACTCGATGCAGTTAACAGCCGGTTACAAAGTTGCCACGCCCGTTAATTGGAAGAGCGGAGAAGACGTTATTATCGTTCCTGCTGTATCTGACGCGGAGGCAAAGGAAAAGTTCCCCGGCGGCTGGAAAACACTCAAGCCATACCTGCGCTTTGTTCCCCAGCCAGGTGCTCATGAGCCTTCTTTAAATTGAAATATACCCGTTGGCAGGAACCTGCGATCCACGACAGACCATATGGTTTTCGCGGATCGCAGACCTGTATGTTCTTTAGTAATTAATCAAATTTCTATTAGAGTATCAAAAAAAGCAAAAAATGAAAAAGCTTATTTTTAAAATGCTCACCTGGAGATTTTTATTGGGTGGATTATTTGATTTCGCGAAGCGCTTAGCCAAATTTTGGGGAAGTGTTATGTCGTTTGAGTATGGCGTTATATTCTGTTAAATTAGCGCCACAACTAAAACTAAAACAATAGAAAATGAAAGTACGCGTAGTAGTATTAGGTGCAGGTTTCGGAGGCCTGGAACTTACCACGATTCTGTCGGAAAGAATTGGCGATCAGCTTGATCTTACTTTGATCGACAAGAGTGACTCTTTTTATTTTGGTTTTTCAAAGTTCGATGTCATGTTTGGCCGTAAATCATCCGAAGCTGTAAAACTTTATTATAGCGATATTGTGAAGCCCGGTGTAAAGTTTCGCAGGGAAAACATTACAGAAATTGACGCAGCGGCAAAGAAAGTGACGACCGATAATGGAACCTATGAAGCCGATGTGCTGGTTGTAGCGCTTGGGGCCGACTACAATGTCGGCGCTACTCCGGGGCTTGCTGAAGCAGGGAATGAATTCTATACTTTCCGCGGTGCCGAGAAGCTGCGCGGGGTGCTTCCGGCTTTCAAAGGAGGAAAGGTTATTGTAGGCGTAGCAGGTGCGCCGTTTAAATGCCCGCCTGCCCCAAGCGAAGCTGCATTACTGATGCATGATTATCTGATCAGGCGGGGCATACGGGACGCATGCGAAATCAGCATTGTAATGCCATTCGGCCTGCCTATTCCGCCCTCGCCGGATTCGTCAAAAGCATTGCTCAATGCCTTCGCCGAACGGAGTATTAATTTTATTCCCAAAAAGGTGGTTAAAGCGTTGGACCCATCCAGAAAAGTTGCGATCCTCGACGACGACAGCGAAATGTCTTTCGATCTGTTCCTGGGTATTCCAAAACACTGTGCGCCTGATGTTGTAGTACAAAGCGGCATGACCGAAAATGGATGGATACCCGTTGATAAAACGAACCTTAAAACCAGGTTCCCGGGTGTGTACGCAATTGGCGATGTGACCAGTGTGGGAACACCCAAGGCGGGAGTGTTTGCCGAGGGCGCCGCCCGGATAGCCGCCGAATCTATAATAGCGGAACTTGACAAGGAAGAGGGGCCATCGCCTTACACAGGGGCAGGTATTTGTTATATTGAGTTCGGCAAGGGGCAGGTAGGAAAGGTAAATGTCGACTTCTTCTCAGGTCCGGCGCCTAAGGGAACACACACCGAAGCCTCTGAAATGCTCGTGGCTGAAAAGGAATACTTTGGATCGAGCCGCAAAGCGCGTTGGTTTGGATTGTAGCGCAGAGGGTGTCATATCGCTTCACCCGCCTGTTCAGGTGTGCCACCTGGATACAACAAATGGCATAGTTTATCATGTTGGAAAATGCCACAAAAGCGAACGCTGTACGTCCGATTTTGATACAAGGTCAACTGCTCAATAATTGCAAATTGCTAATATTCAGCAAATTAAATTCTGGCATCGTATTTACTGCTTATTTTAGTCAACAGTTTTTTGAATCACCATTCATATTTATCCGTATGATAAAGAATTACCTGAAAATCGCCTGGCGCAATATGCGGAACAATAAAGTTTACAGCGCGCTTAATATTGTTGGCCTTGCCACCGGCATGGCTGTTGCCTTACTGATAGGTCTTTGGGTGTTTAACCAGTTTTCGTATGACCGTTTCCTGCCCAATTATCAACAGGCTTATGCAGTTGCAGTTAATTATACCAATCAGCATGACGGTACGTATACACAGAACCAGCTAAGCCTCCCGCTTGTCGAAGTACTCCGGAGTACCATTCCCGGTATACAACATGTGGCTGAAGCTGATTTCGTTGATTTTCCATCGCACGATTTCATGGTAGGTGATAAAAAACTACTCATCAACGGCGGGACAGCGGCGCCTGATTTTCTGAAAATATTTCAATACCCTCTAATAACAGGTAATGTAAACAGTGTGTTGAAGGATCCTTTTTCTATTGTGATTGATGAATCAACTGCAAAATCCTTATTTGGCAATGATGACCCGATAAACAAAACCATCAGGATTGATAACCAGCATGATGTAAAAGTTACCGGGGTAATGAAGGACTTCCCGGCCAATTCATCTATGCAGTTTCATTTTTTGATGCCCTTCAGCTATGCAGAACAAACCGCCAATTTTGTAAAAAATGCCGTTACCCAATGGGATAACAACTCCTTCCAAATTTTTGTTGGACTACGGCCTGGTGTCACCAGTACGCAAGTAGAGGCTACTATCAAAAACCTGGTTTATCAAAACAACCCGGCATCCCGTGCTTTTAAGCCGGAGGTTTTTCTGTATCCGCTAAAAGACTGGCACCTGTACTCCGATTTCAAAAACGGCAAAATCGCGGGTGGGTTTATCGATTATGTGCGCATGTTCGGTATTATTGGGGCGTTGGTATTGCTGATCGCCTGTATCAATTTTGTAAATCTTTCCACAGCCCGTTCCGAAAAACGTGCACGCGAGGTGGGGGTCCGTAAAGCTATCGGTTCCCAGCGCCGGGACCTGATTTTCCAGTTCCTGACGGAATCCATTTTTATAACTTTTGTCGCCTTCCTGTTATCCATAGTTTTTGTGCAACTGGCCCTTCCTTATTTCAATACGCTTACAGGTAGTTTGGTACAAATTCCTTACAGCGACCCTATTTTCTGGTGCATTATGCTCGGTTATGTACTTGTTACAGGTTTGGCGGCCGGAAGCAGACCTGCATTTTATCTCTCGGCATTTAACCCGGTAAAAGTGTTAAAGGGCAGCATCCAATTAGGTAAGGCAGCCGCGTTGCCCCGGAAAATATTGGTGGTGCTGCAGTTCAGCTGTTCAGTCGCTTTTATTATTAGTACCGTAATCATTTACCAGCAAATTCAATATGCCAAAGACCGCCCGACCGGATATAGCGTTGACAGATTAGTAACCACTTTTATGACCACTGATTTGGCCAATCATTACGATGCGCTTAAAAACGACCTCGTTGCCTCGGGTATGGTTGAGAGTGTTACCAAAGCATCAAGCCCGCTTACCAATATTGGCTGGCATACCGGTATAGCAAACTGGCCCGGGCAAAGTGCAGGTGAACTGCCAATAAATGTTGGCGCAATAATTACAGATGATAATTATTTTAAAACTGTTGGTATGAAACTGGTTGATGGGCATAATTTCTCAAATAACCTGGCTGCCGACAGCACTAATATTATTGTAAATGAATCGGCCGTTAAGCGCATGGGCTTAAAACAGCCGATTAATCAGTTGATCACTTTTAACGGCATCAATGGCCGGTCGCGGATTATAGGGGTGGTAAAGGATGCGCTGATGGAATCGCCCTTTACGCCTGTGCAGCCTTTGGTATTTACCCATGGCCCGTTTGGCACTTCTGTGATATATCGTCTGGCGCCTGGCGTTAGCCCGCACGGGGCCATAGAAAAGATCGGTAAGATATTCGATAAATATAACCCTGCTTATCCGTTTACATACGGGTTTGTGAATGAGGCTTACGATCATAAATTCAACCTGGAAACCCTTGTTGGGAAGCTTGCAGGCGTTTTTGCCGGCTTAGCCATTTTTGTATCCTGCCTGGGATTATTTGGCCTGGCAGCCTATGTGGCCGAACAACGCACCAAAGAGATTGCCGTACGCAAAATATTAGGCGCAACCATGACACAGGTATGGGTGCTGTTATCCGGCGATTTTATTCTGTTGGTAACGATAAGTTGCGTAATTGCTTCACCGATCGCTTTATATTTTCTCAGTGATTGGCTGCAAAAATATGATTACCGCATAACTATAGGGCCGGGGGTATTTATTTTATCGGGCATTATGGCAATTATCATTACGTTGTTTACCATAAGTTTCCAGGCTATAAAAGTGGCATTAGCCAATCCGGTGAAGAGCCTTCGCTCAGAATGAGCTATGGCTCCCGAAGAAAGTTTAAGGAGCGAATAGACTTAAGTCAAAAGTCCTTAGTCGGAAGTCTTTAGTCGAATTTTATCGTGAGTTTAACTTCGTACTTAATCCAAAACAAAAAAAGCATCAAAACTTTCAACTTGAGGCTTTTGACATTCTTTCCCCGTGCTCCTTGCTAATTTGCCATCGAAGCAGGTATGCGATGCTCATCCCGAATTTCCTGAATTACACCAGTTCCCACCACCTTGTCACCTTCCATGATAGTAAACGAATCACCGCCTTTAAGCTTCAGCGGAACATAGCGCGATGGTAACAGCTTTACTTCAATCTTCGCCGTCCCTCCTGGTTTTAGTTCTTCCTGATCGACAAAGGCGATTTCCCCAGAAAACTGGTTAGCAGTACTAAATGAAAACGAAGGCCGGTAATGGTTATACACAGGCCGTTTGCGTCCGCCGTTCCTGGTAGGAAGCAAGGATAACAACGCGGTAAAATTATATACGGTTTTGTACGCTCTCATAAAACCTCCTGTTTAACAAATGTAACACAATTATTAAAAGCAGACAAATCATCTTCTTCGATATGTACTGCATCATAATTATCCAACTTTCGTGTGCGTTGTACTACATCGAATCGGTCATCATCCACGGTCACAATCATTAGATGTGCATACGCTGGGTCATAGTTTTGCTCCTCCGCACTAGCAACAAAAGATGTAACGGCTATTCTTGTTTTAAAGAATTGCTTCCCTTCTAATGTATTACGCGCTGTACGAAAAGCCGGATGTGCATCATAGTCTTCTTTCTCTTGCTGGGATACCGCCCGAAATAATGTGATCATTCAAAAATATCTGTTTAGGGTTTTCCCAAACATAAATAAAATATTCCGTCCGGTGATACCGCCACGCGTGAAAGTAATCGGGTTATAATCGTTCAACTCAAATTAATTTGAAATGCAATTTAAAAATCCCAAAAAAAAGCCTTGACCAGCTACTGGGAGCGGGACCAAACTCGACCCCGGACTTTTTTGGGAAATATAGGCCGGCAATCCCGACTACATACCAATTACCCCCAATTATTGCATGCCTGTATAATATAAAAACCAACTATATAATTTCCTATATTTGATTTAGCCGTTCACCTGTTCCGGCGCACAACCAATTATTCACGTTAGTTTAATTCAGTTTAAAGATGTCAGACACTGCAACAAATGTCAACAACAAGGCTGTCGCCGGCCATACTTATGATGCCATTGTCATTGGTTCGGGTATATCAGGCGGCTGGGCAGCAAAGGAATTAACCGAAAAAGGCCTAAAAACATTGCTGCTGGAGCGTGGCCGCGATATTGAGCACGTAAAAGGCTATACAAATGCCACTAAAGCTCCCTGGGAATTTCCACATCGCGGCCAAACACCCGCAGCCCTTGACAAAATATACCCGGTGCTTGCACGCAATGATGCTATGGACGAAGCCAGCCTTGATTTATGGGTGAATGAACAGGAAAGCCCATATACGGAGATTAAGAAATTCAACTGGATGCGGGGTTATCACGTTGGGGGCCGCTCATTGATGTGGGGAAGGCAAAGCTACCGCTGGAGCGATTTTGATTACGAAGCAAATTCGAAGGAAGGCATAGCTATTGACTGGCCTATCCGCTACAAAGACATGGCGCCCTGGTATGATCATGTGGAACAGTTTGCGGGCATCAGCGGCTCGCTGGAAGGCATGCCTCAACTGCCTGACGGAAAATTTATGCCGCCCATGGAAATGAATTGCGTAGAAAAACAGGTGGCCGCCAGGATAAAAACACATTACAAGGATAGCCGCCGTATGATTATTGGCCGCGCGGCAAATATTACGCTCCCTTTGCCAGGACGTACCAATTGCCAGTACCGCAACAAATGTATCTTGGGTTGCCCGTTTGGCGGCTATTTCAGTACGCAATCGTCTACTTTGCCGGCGGCAGTTGCAACAGGCAATTTAACCCTCCGGCCATGGTCTATCGTAAAACAGATCATTTACGATAAGGATACCAAAAAGGCTAAAGGTGTGGAGATCATCGACGCGGAAAGCAACCAGACGTATGAATATTATGCTAAGATCATATTTGTTAATGCCTCTACCTTAAACAGCGCCTGGATACTGATGAACTCGGCTACCGACGTGTGGCCGGGTGGTTTGGGCAGCAGCAGCGGCGAACTTGGGCACAACATTATGGATCATCACATGAGTGGCGGCGCATCGGGAACCATTGAGGGCTTTGAGGACAAGTATTATTTTGGCAGGCGCCCAACCGGAATTTATGTCCCCCGGTTCCGCAACCTGTTTGGCGATAAAAGGAATTACCTGCGTGGCTTTGGCTACCAGGGCGGGGCCGGACGCGATGACTGGGCGCGGGAAATAGCAGAGTTGAATATTGGTAAGAATTTTAAAGATGCCTTAACAGAACCCGGCGAATGGGGTATGGGCTTTATAGGTTTTGGTGAAATGCTGCCTCATCACGAAAATAAAATTACCCTCGATAAAAATACTAAAGATAAATGGGGGCTTAATGTGCTGGCTACCGACGTGGAGTTTAAAGATAATGAACTAAAGATGGCGAAGGATATGCTGGATGACGCAATGGAAATGCTTACTGCAGTTGGCGCCAAAAATATCGGGTCGTTTTTCCGCGATTCAGGATTTCCAGGGGGCGCCATACACGAGATGGGCTCGGCACGGATGGGTAACGATCCGAAAACTTCGGTACTTAATAAGTGGAACCAGGTTTGGGATGCGCAGAATGTTTTTGTAACCGACGGCTCCTGTATGGTTTCATCATCGTGCGTTAACCCTTCACTTTCATATATGGCGCTTACCGCACGGGCGGCAGATCATGCGGTTAGCGAATTAAAAAAAGGGAATATCTAAATCGTTTAGTCGCACACTACAGACTTAGCCAATCCGTAGTCAAAAGATTGCGGACTGCGCCGAAAACAGACGATGTTTCGGGGTTTGTACGTCGGGTTATCAGATGGTTAAGCATCGGGTAAAGGCATGAGAAAGCCAACGCTTTAGTCAACTCTTAATTCGCGCCAAGATGGGAAAGTCGTCAGCGCTGAAGATTGTTTAAAGTCAAGCGAAACACGCTTCACCTGGCGGGGTGTTTTACTGATAAAATAAATTCATTTAGTTTCATTTATAACAATTTTGCGGATCAGGTTATTTCCGGAATCAGCAACATATATGTCCCCGGCAGCGTCCGCCGCTATGCCGGATGGGGAATAAAAAGAAGCCGCAGCACCGGGGCCATTGTCTGAGCCCTGGATCCCGCTGCCTGCCAACGGAACCGCTTGCCCGTCGGCATTTATTTGCCAAACCTGGTTGTTTAAGGGCAAAGAAGCATACATGTTTCCGGTTGTACTTAAAGTTAAACCTGAAGGATAGTACAAATGGGCAAGCGTGATCACCTGCCCGGTTGCGTTAATAAGTTCAACCCGGTCATTTCTATAATCTGCAATATAAACATTACCGGCAGCGTCAACAGTTACGCCTGTGGGGCTATTAAAATAACCAGCTCCGTTAGCTCCGGCAAGTGTAGTTACCACCCCATTCGGGTCTATCTTGCGGATTAGGTTGTCTCCATAATCAGCTACGTATACATTACCGGCCGCGTCTGTAGCTACGCCTGTAGGGTCAAAAAACGAAGCATTTGCTCCCTGCCCATCAGCCGCGCCCGGAGCGCCGCTTCCGGCAAGTGTAGTCACTACGCCATCCGGGCTTATCTTACGGATCAGATTGTTTCCATAGTCAGCGACGTATACATTACCGGCTGCGTCAACTGCAATACCCGAAGGCGCCGAAAAAGAAGCAGCTGTTCCGGGGCCGTTGGCAGCACCTGTAGCGCCGCTGCCTGCAAGCGTAGTGACTATGCCATTTAAATTTATTTTGCGGATCAGGTTATTTCCCAAATCAGCAACATAAACATTCCCGGCAGCATCTACCGCTATAGCTATGGGCAGATAGAAAGAAGCCTCAGTTCCAAAACCATTTGCCGACCCTGAATTGCCGCTGCCGGCGAAAGTACTTACCGTTGCGGTTACTGTTGGTAAACTAATAACGGTACCAGGCCCGGGCCCGTTTTTTTTTGAACAGGCGGTAATAAGTAATACAACCAGCAACGGGAATGGAAAGGCTTTTTTCATGGTTTGTTTTAACAAATAAGTTTTCTTATTTCCTAAAGGGATTGCTGAAGAATTAGCTAATGACCTTAAAGCAAAGACTAAAAAAAAATAAGTTTATAATTATTAAGTGAAAACGAGTTGAGTTACCTTAAACTATAGCTATGGTAAAAATAGCACTAATACATCATATTTATTTAAAAACTATCGTAAATATTAAGGATATTCTTTTCCCGCTTACCTAATTGAGGTACGGGAGATACCAGCTTTTTAGAGGCATAACAAAACAAACGCATACATGGCCGTTACCCAGGCGACAAATTCCACGCCTACGCGAAAAGGGCTAAGAGACGTCCATAAGCTGACCGCTTTTTTGAGCCGGGCGGCATCCAGTTTTTCCGGGTGTTCAAATTTACGCACCATTGTTGGTACGAAATAGGTAAAGGTAATTACCCGGTTCGCGACGATGATCAGCGCCGCAGTAAGCCAGGCTGCGTGGGCATTCCCCGTGTATTGCCAGGCTAACACAAGGTTAAGAATAGCAAGCAGAGCCTGCAATGGTGAAACGAGCGGCCAGAAACGCCGGTTCGCAGTGGCCTGCCCGGAATCTTTTAATTTTTGTGCCAGGTTACCTGGGGTGGCATCGTTTTTCCATCTCGGGTAAATGACCAGCGATTCATAAAGGCCGCCGCCCATACCAAGCTGGATGAACAGAATAAGCAGTGCAAGGGCAATGATATTAAACATGAGCAAAAATAACCGGCGGTGATAATAATGAAAAGACTTATTCGGCGAATAGCTGTTTTTACCCGGTAAAATTACGATTGGCTCAATAATGCAGGCCCTAAAAATTGTTTAAAGCCGAGCGAAACACGCTTGACTTGGCGGGGTAGCTAAAGTAGTTTAATTAGTTGGAATATCAATTAAGAGATGCTCGGGACACAATGATTTTAGAAAATCAGTAGAGTCAAAAATTTCGGCTGCGGAAACAACCCCCTTCTTTTTAATCATTCCATTCGCGATCCTTATTGTTGCTTCAACAATGAGTGGGGCCGTTATGGCATAAATATCACGACCTGTTGCGAGCGCCTTCCGCAGTTTGTCGCCAGAACGAACAACCACTTCCATTAAGAAAATTTGAGCGGAACGCCCGCTATCATCAGCGGCCTGAGGCGGTGGCGTATCGTTGTTGTGAATATCCTTCATTGGAGCAAGGTTAATATATGTGTTGATCTCATCAACTTCCAAATGTTTTGATATGGTAATGATTTCAGATAAGGGGAAATCTACAACATCTTGTAATCCGAACGGTTTAGAAAATTGCCATTTTCGGGAAAGCGGGGGATCTGAAATGAACACTAATGTTTTATTTGAAAAAGTTAAACGACGGTTAGTATTGCGTTGGCCCGTCAACCGCGTTCCGGCGGTTGGCATCCAGCTATCAAGAGCAATTCCAATATCTATAGCATCAGCGGTAGCCCAGTCTCCCATAGCTGCTGTAGCCAGCAAGTCGGCTAACCCTCCATAAAACGCCATGGCAGGAATTATTAAAATTCCCTTATCAAGCGCCTCTTTACTGAATCTTTCATAGGTTGTAAGCACGCATTGCTGTTCTGCCGCCATATCCAGGTAATTAACCCGCTTTCGCAACGCAGCTTCTATAAGAGGTGTTGCAGTGTCTAAAAATGGGCCTGCACAATTAATTATTGCTATAGCACCTTCTAAAGCATTGTCCAGTGAATTTGCATCGTCAATTGACGCAGGGCGTATTTCCAGGCCAGGATAACTGATGCCGGTCTCATTCAGCTTATCAATACTTCGGCCGGAAAGAATAGGCGTGTATCCCCGTTTCATCAATTCTGCTACCACGAATTTTCCCGTATGCCCATAAGCTCCGAATACGGTTACCGCTTTGTTTGTATTTGTCATCTCTTTTATTTCAATTAATAATAAACTATATTGACGGCAAAGCTATATTTAGTTTAGGTCATTTGAAATAACGGTCAAAAAGGATAGCTTGGTTTTTTAAAAAGGTTAAATATGTATCGAATAAAAGGTAAAAATTTCCCTTGTTGTACGAGCGTTACAATGGGTATTATTGGTGGTAAATGGAAATCTGTCATTTTATATTACCTGATTGAAGGTTCAATGCGGTATAACGAATTACAAAAGAGAATGAACAGTGTAACCGAACGGACATTAACGCTGCAATTGAAAAAACTGGAAGAAGATGGGGTGATCCAAAAAAAAATATTTAACTCAAAACCCCCGTTAAGGGTTGAGTATTCATTAACGGATTTTGGGGAAACCTTAATTCCCTTATTAAAATCTATTTCAGATTGGGGCGGTTATGTAGTTGAAAATTATGCAGAAGTTAACTGATAAAACGAATTTTAAAGCTTTGGCTTTTGACTCATTTTCGCCGTCCTTGTTGGTGTTGTCACTAACAAGCCCTACGAGTCAGTTTTTTAGGTGGACCTTATAGACAAGTTCCATAGTGCATGTCAAATTTTATCACACAAAAATTCAGACTTCTCGTTAATTAGTTAACTGCTCAAATAAACCGACATCACGGTTTGTTGGCGACAATACCAACAAAGGCGTCAGGCAAAATACGCTTGACTTGGCGAGTTGCCTGGCGAGCAAGTATTAACAAGCTGCAGTCAATGCCTTTCTTCCACAAATCGTTTTAATACTTCAAGGGTAACCATCCAGTAAAAATCGATATGTTTATAGTGGGATTCTGTCGGAAAATTGCTCAAATTCAGTTCCAGCAGGATGTGGTCCACTTCCGGCTGTAAAGTAAACCTGATGAGCGTGTAATTTTCGGCCTGATCTGGCAGCCCTGACAAGGAACTTAAATGGCTGTACTCCAAAACACGGTATTTCAAAAACTGCAAAACTACGCCTGCATTAATAAAAGCCGTTTTATAGGATTCCGCTGGTACATTTATAAAGATCGGGCTGCCAACTTCCCAGGTGGTAACAATTTCAATTTCTGAATCAGACATCCAGCTTTTCATTAGTTCAGGTTGCGTAAGCGCCTCCCATACCGTGTTCAATGACGCGTTGAGCCGGATTGATTGGCTGATGGTTTGATGAGTGGCTAATTGATGATCATTCATAGTATTTTTCCTTAGTCTTTAGTCGAAAGTCTTCAGTCTTATCAGAAAAGCGCAAAATTGACTTTGGACTCTCGACTTAAGACTAATCCATCCTATTCAGTTCTCAAACTCTTCACAGGATTTGCCCTTGCCACTTTTACCGATTGCGAACCGACGGTAATGAACGCGACTAAAATGGCGCCAGCACCTGCGAAGGCAAATATCCACCAGCTGATGTTTATCCTTGCGGCGTATCCTTGTAGCCACAGGTTCATAAAGTACCAGGCCAGTGGCGCGGCTATGATGAAGGCGACCAGGATAAGCCGGATAAATTCACCCGAGAGCAAACCGACAACCTGGCTAACCGAGGCGCCTAATACCTTTCTGACCCCAATCTCTTTGGTACGGTTGACAGCAGCAAGCGTAGCTAAGCCCAATAGGCCCAGTGTGGCCAGAAATATGGAGATGCCACCTGCCCAGCTCATGATGCTGCTCCAGCGTTGTTCGTTGTCGTAATAATGGTTGATGCTTTCGTCCAGGTAGGTATATTTCATTGGCACACCAGGTGCAATGGCCGACCAGGCATTGCGGACCCTGGCAAGGGCCTTTGCCGGGTCGTCCGCTTTTGTCCTCACATACATATTCGTGTAACCCTTGTCTGCCGACACTTCAAACGCCTGGTTGGTAATATTTTCGCTCAAAGGCCGGAAATTGAAGTTCCTCACCACGCCAATAACGTATGACGCCGTCCTGCTGCGAAAATGTTTTATGGCCTGACCCACCGCATTTTGCTCATTCCAGCCAAAATTCCGCATCATGGTCTCGTTGATGATCACCCGTTTAACCGTGTCGGCGGCATCGGAGGGAACAAAGTTTCTTCCTGCGATCAATTGCATCCCCATTACTTTTATATAATCGGGGTCCACGATATTCAGTGCAACAGAAATGCCTTTATCGCGATAAGCTAAAAGATCGCGCCCGGTGCCCAGGCCGGCCACCGCACTGGTTACGCCTGTTATTTGGGGGTAATTGCCCAGTTCCGCTTTAAACTCCGGAAAAACCTTGCCGGGATCGACATCGGAAGCATCAATGGCGATCACATTTTCTTTATCAAAGCCCACATCCTTGTGGATGAGGTACTGTGTTTGCTGCAGGATAATGCCTGTACCGATGATGAGCAGGATAGACAAGGCAAACTGGAACGTAACCAGCGACCTGGTAAAAAAGTTTGTGCCGCCCACCTTCAACTTGTTTTTCAAAATCGCTATAGGTTTAAAACCCGATAAAACCAACGCCGGATAGCTGCCGGCCAGTAGGCCCACAGCCAGCATCGTCGCCAGTAGCAGCAGGATCGTTTGCGGTTTGAGCCATAACGAAAAATTCAACTGGCGCCCTGCCAGCTGATTGAACCAGGGCAGCAGCAATACGGCGAGCAGCAACCCCAGCAGCATGGCAATTGCCGACATCAGCAACGCTTCGGTAAAGAATTGGAAAATGAGCTGTTTGCGCGCCGCGCCGATAACCTTGCGCACGCCCACCTCTTTGCTCCGACCCGCAGAGCGGCCTATAGCCAATGTTGTAAAATTGATGCAGGCAATAAGCAATAAGCCTGCCGCAATGCCCGCCAGTACCCAGATGGTTTTGGGGTTGATCGAACCGTCGTCTTCAAAATCTGATCCCTGTAACCAGCTATCGGTATGTATATGCAGCAGCGGTTGCAAATGGAGCGTTAACGGCAACTCTTTTTTGTGCCAGTTGATGGCCTGCATAAAACCGTCAAATGAGCCCGCTGGAAAAAAGGTCCGCGTGAAACGGTCCATTCGCGCCGGATCATTTGCCAGTGTGCTGCCCGGCCGCAGCTCTAAATAGGTTTGCCTTACAATGCGGTGCACGATATTGCCGGTGGTAAAATAGTCATCGCGGTATGAACTTATAAACGGAAAACTGCCCAGGATGTCGAACCGAATGGTGGAGTTTGACGGAACATCCTCAGCAACTGCCGAAACACGGAACGCATAATAAGTAGTGCCAAGCTGTATTTGTACCGTTTTGCCTACTACATCATCGGTTCCGAACAGCTGTTTTGCCCGCGAAGAGGTTAGTACGATATCATGCCTGTAGTGCAGCGCCGCTGATCTGCTGCCGTATTTGAGCGGAAAACTGAAAACGGAAAACAATGAAGGATCAGCGAAGCTCACTTCGGCAGGCAGCACTTTGTTGCCTGCCCGTACCAGGCTCTCGCCCCAGGGCAGTTGCAGCCTCACATAATTAACTACGTCGGGTATATCCTGCTTCAACCCCTCGCCAAACGACTGCCCCGACGGCGACCACATATCGGTGCCGTTTAAAGTGGTGCCGGGCTGGGCCACAGATTGTGAATTGATATACAGGCGGTAAATGTTAGCCGCGTTTTTATGGAATTTGTCGAAGCTTAATTCGTTACCGGTAAACAGCATCAGTAAAGTGAAACAGGCGATACCGACAGATAAACCGAAAACGTTGATAAACGCGAAAATTTTCTGTTTTTGCAAGTTGCGGAGCGCGATTTTTAAATAGTTGATGAGCATGGCTTGTTCATTTTAATGATGATGTCAACAGTATTTCAGAAAACCTATGGTGACATAAAGGTATAAACATTCGTGCCGTTATTTCAAAACATAGCTAATCAATTAGTTATCGTATTTAAACAGCAGGCGATTGTTGCATATCCGAACAGCTGTGTGCGGTTTTGTTACACCTTCGTATCCGCACACCTATTGTCTCGAAAACGAACGCATTAGTAGTTCGATGGTTTTTTTAAATCTCTGATATACAATCAAATACTTGTTTGGCATTTATATTGGTTGGCTTTGAGTGATCGATCACTCATTTAAAGTTTTAGCCATGCTTAAAAGTTATCTTAAAACCGCAATGCGTTTTTTGCTGAAGAACAAAATGTTCAGCTTTATCAATGTTTTCGGCCTTGCCGTAGGCACATTGTGCTGCCTGTATATCCTGCTTTATGTACAGGATCAATACAGTTATGACAAACACCACAAAAACGACAAGGATATTTACCGCGTTATTACTGCGGCCGAGCTTACGGGCGACAAGCATAAATTGGCAACAGCGTCGCCGCCAATTGCGCCTGCTATAAAACGCGATTTTCCTGAGGTAGTTCAATTTACACGTCTCTATCCTACGGATTTGTTCGGAAATAGAAAAAATATGCTGAAATACAAGGACAATTCATTCTATGAAAGTGATTTGGTTTATGTTGACTCCACGTTTTTCGACGTCTTGTACTACCACTTTGTTTACGGTAAAAATACCCCCGATATTTTAGCGGAACCCTTCTCAATAGTATTATCGAAGTCTACCGCTATCAAACTATTTGGCGACCGCAATCCGATAGGCAAAGTGATCACCATCGATAATAACTTCGGCAAACAGGATTTTAAGGTAAACGGCGTGGTGGACGAAAGCCTGGGCAAAACACACATCAAGGCTAATATTTTTGTTACCATGCGCAGCGGAGGTTTCGGCCGATATTTAGTTAATAATTCACAATGGGCCGGGAATAACAATATGTGCGCGTATATCAAGCTTCGCCCCGGTACGGATACTGCGGTTTTTGAGAAAAAGCTGCCGGCTTTCCTGAACAAACATGGCGCACAGGACCTCAAATCGTTGGGGATGATCAAAACGCTTCATTTACAGCCTATCGCTTCAGTACATACCACACCCGGCTATGAATTTGAGATAAGCAACACTATAAGCCCTACATTATTATACATATTGGCGGGCATTGCCATCATGATCCAGTTGATCGCCTGTATCAATTTCATGAATTTATCCACTGCGCGGGCGTCAAAACGGGCTAAAGAAGTGGGCGTGCGTAAGGTAGTTGGCGCTGAGCGCAGCGACCTTGTAAAGCAGTTCCTGGGCGAATCATTCCTGTTAACGCTGATTGGTGTATTGCTGGCAGTACCTTTATTGTACCTGGCCATTCCTTATCTCAATCACATTACACAAACCGATATTCAACTCAATTTCCTCAGTCATTCAATTGTTTGGCTGATGCTGGCTGGGATAGTCGTCATCACAGGCGCTGTTGCGGGTAGCTACCCGGCCTTTTATTTGTCGGCCTTCCAGGCTATTAAAGTTATGAAGGGCAACTTCACCAACCAGGTATCGGCATCAGGCATACGCAGGTCACTGGTGGTGTTCCAGTTCTTTTTGTCTATCGTCCTCATTACATCCATCATCATTATTTACAGCCAGCTCAACTACATAAAGAACAAAGACCTTGGCTTCGACAAAAACCAGAAGCTGATCCTGAGCTTTTATACCGGCGATACCCGCCAAAAAATGACAGCCCTGGCGGCAGATATTCAGCAATTATCCGGAGTAAAACAGGTAAGCCTGTCTGACAATTATTTGAGCCATGAGTCGGGAAACGACTTCCCCGTTTATCGCGCCGGTGGCAATACCTCAACATCTGTAGATGCTAAGAACATGGCTGCTGACGACAAATTTGTGAAGGCAAATGGCATTAAGATCATCGCCGGTCGGGATTTCGATGTAAAGGATACCCTAAAGACGCTCATCAATCAGACCTTGTGCAAACGCCTCGGCCTCACAGCCGAAAACGCGCCCGGAACAAGACTGTTCAGTAAATATTTCGACGGCTCCATTCATTACTTCGATATCGTTGGCGTGATGAAAGATTTCAACTACGAATCCCTTCATGGGGAGGTCGGTCCGTTTATGATATTCCACAATGGCAATCAGACTCCCTACTTCTCATTTATAACGGTTTCGGTAAGCAGTACCGATTACAAATCGCTTTTGAGTAAAATGGGAACTATTTGGCAAAAGAACCTGCGGGGCGTACCTTTTGAATATGCATTTCTTGACCAGGAAGTGCAAAAACAATATGAAGCGGAGATCAGCCTGTCGAACATAATCAATTCATTCACCACTATGGCTATTTTGATCTCGTGCCTCGGCTTGTTTGGCCTGGCAGCATTCAGCGCCGAGCAGCGCCAGAAAGAGATCGGTATCCGCAAGGTGCTGGGTGCAAGTGTCGCCGGGGTTGTTGGTTTGCTGTCAAAAGAGTTCGTCAGGCTGGTAGGTATCGCCTTTATACTGGCTACGCCGCTTTCCTGGTGGGCCATGAACAAATGGCTCGACGCCTTTGCCTACAAGGTACCCGTCAGCTGGTGGATGTTTGCGGCAGCAGGGGCATTGTCTATCGCTATTGCGCTGATCACCGTTAGTTTCCAGGCGATAAAAGCCGCGCTGGCGAATCCCGTAAAGAGTTTGAAGATGGAGTAGTCAGTTTGCAGTTAAAAAGCATCATTTACCGTTTTAGCAGGGTTTCTCGCACAGAACCTTACTTTATGCCGTGCATTTTGCAGCGCAGGTGTCCCTCGCAGGAAACCTGTGGCGTGGGTAACCCCCTCAATGTCGCCTTGCCGTGGCCGCATCAAACACCCGGCAAAAGTTGCCGCCGCCTACCTTGCCGATTTCATCCGCAGTGAAGCCAACCTTTAACATCGCGTCTACCACGGTGTAATAAAACCCGGACCGCTGATCTGGCCAGGCCTGGTTGGTACGCTCGCCGGGCCTGCCGTGATTTTGACCGCCGCCGCCGCTATTATAAGCCGGGGTCAGCTTGGTATCGGTGCCGATGCAAACGTGGTCGATTCCGATAATGTCAACCAGGGCTCGCACATTTTGGGCATATGCCAACGGCGAGTCGGCCAAATGTGTCCATACGCCAATCACGCCGCCTGCATCAGCTACAATTTTAGCTTGCTCCCTGCTGATGAGTCTTGGCCGCATCATGCGTGCCATGTTCGAGTCTTGTCCCAACTGGGTATCCAGGCCGGTGTGAGAGATGATCACCGGGTGGGCCGTCAATTTGAGCGCGGCAGCCACAGTCTCCACGTTGGCGTGCGCCAGGTCGATGAGAATTCCCAAACGGTTACATTCCCTGATAACGTCCGCACCGAATGCGGTTAGCCCCCCATAACGTGGGGGATTGGTATAAACGTCGCCCAGTGGTACAGAGGCATCGCTGTCATGGAGCAGCCCGAGATGCCGCAAGCCCCAGTCATAGGCCTCTTCAAGCCGCTCTAAATGCCCTTCCAAAAAATGGCCTCCCTCAATGGATTGGATCACAGTCGGCTGGTGTTTCTTATGGGCTGCGCGAAGGTCTGCCATGTTTAAGGAACGCTTCATGCCATTGCGGACCAGTTGCTGGTCCATTGACGCCAGGCCATTCTTAAACCGTTCGTAAGCTTCCCCAGGGTTTTGTAATTTTTGATAGTCGAGGGCGAATGTCATGCAGATGGCCGATAAGCCCGACCGTTTCATCTCGCCGACCAGGTCGATGTTCGGACCGGGCACTTCGGCTGCGATGAGAGGGACATCGATATGATTATGCGTGTCGACGCCGATAGTGGCGGCTACTATAGCGGCAACACTTGGGTCTGGCTCTCCGATAGCCCATGCAGCCAACGGGTTCAGCATCATCGCTGTACCAGCCCCAGTGACAGCGACGGCGGCGAGGAACTGCCGCCTTGACCAAGTTGGTTGAGATTTCGTCATGATTTACAATAGTGTAATATCGGCTAAATGTAGGACTTGTTAACTGTATCACCCCGTGTAATCGTCGTTTGGCCGGAATGAATCGACGGATAGCCGGATACAGACAACAAAAAATCTATAATAACATCACTAAAACGCCAACTCTACCCCGCTCTTTAATCCCTCCTGGTACCTTTCCTTATCGAATTTGTATAGAAATGGGGAGCGGTGTGCGCCTATCTTTTTTGTCTCGTTTAATTTGATAATAATGCCTGTTGCCATTAAGCGTTTCGAAAAGTTTCGGTCATCAAGTCTTTTACCCAGGATTGTTTCGTACAAACTATGAATTTCCGGTAAAGTGAATTTTTCAGGAAGAAGTTCGTACCCAATGGGGAAATGTGCAATATGCAGCCGCAGCGCTTTCAAAGCTTCAGCAATAATTAGCTTATGATCAAACATCATTGGCGGCAGATCATGTACAGGCCACCATTGACATCCCGCCTCATAAGGTCCTTTCTTTACATCGACCTTTGAAAATTCCGTAAGTGTATAAAATCCAACGGAAACAAAATAATCAAAAATCCATGAACTGGAAGGTACTTGTATGCCACTCATTTCCGACAGGTGTTCCGCAGTAAAACCGCTGTCTATTACCCGCTGAGGACTTCCAAAAGAATGGAATTGCTGGAAAAACAATCCTTTTAAACCTGTTCTTGAAAAGGCAATTCTATTAGCAGCTTCCTCTAATGATTCTGTCTTTTTAATGTATCCACCAGTAACGGTCCATTTATCGACAGAAAAGGGCTGCTGAAGCAGCACAGTAAGTTCCTTTTCGTGATAACCAAAAATCACATTATCGACCGCCACATTTCGGAGGTACCGTTCAGAATTAGTAAAAAAATCATCTATGTCTTCTTGTTCCATTGCTATTTACTTACTTAACAAAGGTACTAAATTTTCATTACGTAAAAAATACGCATTGAAATTTGGAAGTGTAAATATTATGTTATACTTTTATTCCGTTAATTTTACGGAATATATTTTATGAAGCAACTCATCTTTTTAGGGATCATCGTTTTAACGCTTTTATATACTCATGCAGAAGCACAGGACTCACGCGCTATATCGTTCGACAAAGCCTGGCGATTTAAGAAAGACACACTAAAGGGTGCGGAAAGCCCGGCTTACGACGATTCGAAATGGCGTACTTTAAACCTGCCGCATGACTGGAGTATTGAAGATCTGCCAAATCAAAAGGAAGGCGAAGTGCAGGGGCCTTTTACCAAAGCGTCTGCTGGTAAGGCCGCTACGGGGTTTACTGAAGGCGGCATCGGCTGGTACAGAAAGGCCTTCAAACTTGACAAAAGCTTCGCCGGGAAAAAAACATTGATCCTGTTTGATGGGGTGTACATGGACGCCGATGTTTGGATTAACGGGCATTATTTGGGTAATCATCCTTATGGCTATATCTCATTCTACTATGATCTCACTGATTTTTTAAACACAAATGGCAAATCAAACGTAATTGCTGTGCGGGCTAAAAACCTGGGGAAGAATAGCCGCTGGTATTCCGGTTCAGGCATATACAGGCATGTGTGGTTAATACCAGTTAACCCGGTTCATACTAAAATATGGGGTAATTACATTACCACACCCGAAGTCTCAAAAGATAAAGCGATCGTTGCCATTCAAAGCTCAGTTGAGAACACTTCGTCACGAAAAAAGATAATAAGTGTAAAAATCGAGATGCTTAACCCTTGGGGATCGGTTGTGACTACTCAAAAACAGTTGTTAACCATCCCGGCTGACAGCAGTGCTGATCTTACACAAAAACTCACAGTAACCAATCCAAAGTTATGGGGATTGGAAAACCCGGTTTTATATAAAGTGAGGGTAACACTGATATCAGAAAGTAAAATCATTGACCAAACTACAATGCCTTTTGGCATCCGGAGCCTCAAGTTTGATGGGCAAAAGGGACTTTTATTGAACGGACAAGCTGTGAAATTGAAAGGCGGCTGTATCCACCACGATCTTGGCCCATTAGGGGCAGCGAGTATTGACCGGGCGGAAGAGCGTAAGGTAGAACTGCTGAAGAATGCAGGATACAATGCGCTTCGCACCAGCCATAACCCGCCATCCCCTGCCTTACTCGCCGCATGCGACCATCTCGGTATGCTGGTGTTGGATGAAGCTTTCGACATGTGGGAGAACGCAAAAAATCCGCAGGACTATCACCTGTATTTTAAAGATTGGTGGAAAAGAGATTTAACTTCCATGGTTTTACGGGACAGGAACCATCCTTCTGTGATCATGTGGAGCATAGGCAATGAAATTTACGAAGCACCTGATTCATCGGGTTACCGCAATGCAAAAAGGCTATCGGATGAGGTGAGAATGCTTGACCCCACCCGCCCGGTCACTGATGCCATTGTCTTTATGCCGGGTTACACCAAAAAGCCGTGGGCTGCTTATGAACCGCACGTGGCAAACCTTGATATCGACGGATATAATTACTTCCTGGATCATTCTCCCTATTTCCAGCGCGACAGTGTGATCCTCCATCGTTTCGAAACACAACGGGCTAAAAACCCTGAAAAGCTGTACTTATCTACAGAATATTTGCCTGGGTCAGCCCTGGAAAACTGGGACGAAACAGAAAAATATCCCTGGTTCCTCGGCGGTTTTTGCTGGACAGCGATGGATTATATAGGAGAAGCTGGGATAGGGAAATCAATATTGGTTCCCGAATCGCAAAAATTACCAAAAGGAATGATGGGAATGGGACTGTTTTATCGAAATAACTGGCCGGTATTTAATGCGTATTGCGGTGATCTCGATCTGATAGGCAACCCGAAAGCCGCTTACTACTACAAAAATGTGGTATGGCGAAACAGTCCGGTTGAAATGCTTGTGCACCGTCCTATCCCGGAAGGGCAAAAGGAAGTAATTGCGACATGGGGAGTTCCGGATGAATTGAAATCGTGGACGTGGCCCGGACAAGAGGGCAAGAAAATGCAGGTGAACGTTTATACAAGGAGTAAAACGGTGAAACTTGAATTAAATGGTAAAGTGATTGCCGAACAAACGGTGCCGGAAGGATCGATTACCGCTACGTTCCTTATTGAATACCAGCCAGGCACATTGGTTGCCAAATCATTTGATAATGGCAAAGAAACAGGTTCAAGCAGCTTATCGACCGCAGGTAAACCGGTTGGTATTCGGTTAATTGCGGACCGCCGGACAATTAACGCCGATCACAATGACCTGTCGTTCGTAAGCGTGGAAGTTATTGATGAAAAGGGAAATGTTGTTCCATCGGTTGATGACCTGGAAATTAATTTTCAGCTCACCGGAAATGCAACTATTGCAGGTGTGGGCAATGGCAATCCCGCCGATATGTCAAGTTTCCAGCAAAAGCATAAACAAGTATTTCAAGGGAAGGCATTGGTGATCATCAAACCGAACGGCCTGAAAGGAGTGGCTACTTTAAAAGCAACCGCAAAAGGATTAAAGAGCGGCGATATCAAAATAGAAATGAGATAAAAAACAAGTTATATATCAGATGAAATTGATTTTAAGCATACTGGCGTTTTTTATAATATTAAACGCAAATAACTATACGTTTGGCCAGCAAGTAATTCCTTTATATGAGGGAAAAATTCCCAATTCAAAAGAAACACCTGATAAGGAACACGAAAATTCCTCGCACTTTGTTAGCAAGGTTTCCAGGCCGACGCTGACCGTTTATCAACCTTCGGCGGGTTTGGCAAAGGGTATGGCTATGATTGTATGCCCCGGAGGCGGTTATGCTATGCTAAATATGAATATGGAAGGCAACAAAGTGGCACAGCAACTGAACGCTGTTGGGATTACTGCATTTGTATTGAAATACCGTCTTCCGGATGATTCAACAATGGTGGATAAGTCAATCGGGCCTTTGCAGGATGCACAACGGGCGATTCTCATCCTCAAAACACGGGCAAAGGAATGGAACATTGATACCACCCGGATTGGTATAATGGGTTTTTCCGCAGGAGGTCACCTGGCTGTTTGTGCAGCAACGCATTTCAGCAAATCATTTATTGAAAATCCATCAAAAATTAGTTTACGACCAGATTTTATGATTTTGGTATACCCCGTAATCAGCTTCACAGACTCCCTTGCTCAAAAAAATTCAAGGACGGCGTTGGTCGGGAAAACCCCCAATGCCGAACAAATTGCATTCTTCTCTGGCGAATTGCAGGTCAATTCAAATACCCCACCCGCTTTTATTCTTCACGCTGGGGATGACGGTGTGGTTTCTGTAAGGAACAGCATCGCGTTTTATCTTGCACTGCAAAAAAATAAAGTGCCGTCAGGGTTACATATTTTCCCGACAGGCCAGCATGGCTTTTTTAAACAACCAGCCAGTACAGCCTGGTTTGGATATTGTACGCAATGGCTGCACGAAAATGGATGGTTGAAATAATAGGAATACGCAACTTAAATTCGGCTAAGGATGGATGATTATCAAAATATATTAAAACAAAATATCGTGTGATGAACTGCTTTAAAAAACTACGCATTTTGCTGCCGCTCCTGTCGATACCGTTACTGTCATCGGCGCAGCGCGGAACTATTAACAATGACGCTAAAATCGCCAAATGGTTTCCGGTATACGATTTTAATTTGGCCGTTTTTCAAGCGCCGCCCATCCAGTTCGCGCCGTTTGCGCGTTGGTGGTGGCCCGGCAATAATGTAGATAAAACCGAATTGAAAAGAGAGATCAATCTTTTTGCTGACAATGACTTTGGCGGTGTAGAGATTCAGCCAATGGCCCAGTTATTTGTCCCCGGAACTAAAGCGGCTCGCGACAAAGTGGTAACCTGGGATACCCCTGATTATTATGACAACGTAAGGGTTGTGATGGATGAAGCGCGGAAACGCGGCATTACAGTCGATATGACCGATGGCAGCGGGTGGCCACCCGGCGGTTACTACCTATCTGATAGTGACGGTTTTTTGAGTTTGGAATCTGCCTCTGTGGATATTCCCGGTAATA
>Ga0206864_1055_pt1 | contig 39658 bp, 39 predicted proteins | sample Alteio_BWOrgCont_42_FD_152632 | JGI IMG/M metagenome (GOLD analysis project Ga0206864, IMG submission 152632) | Enriched cells from forest soil in Barre Woods Harvard Forest LTER site, Petersham, Massachusetts, United States -... | ecosystem: Environmental > Terrestrial > Soil > Temperate forest >...
TTGTTAAAAAGTTTAAAAAAGGCCAATTACATTGGTCGAAAGTTTTTGCACTTTACCAGATACAAATGCATGGCTAAAAAAGTAATATTTTATACCTTACAAACTTTTAGTACTACTGGCGGCATTCAGAAAATGGCCCGTACCCTGGCCCATTCATTATACCAGCTTTCATTACGAAATAAGTGGGATTTTAAGGTTTGGTCGGCCTATGATTCACCGAATGATTTGATGCTGAACACATTTTGCTTACCTTGACACCAATTTCATTCGGTGATAAGCTGTTTGATATTATTCCTGCAATCCTGCACATAATAGCTGTATATTCATAGCTTCGCCACGTAAGTCACATTATTTTCGTGTAACTTATTTATTATCAATATATTAACTTTGTGTCCTAATTAAAAAATAACGGCATTAAATTAAAATAAAAAATGCCATTTGGTATATATAAAACTATAGTATTAATACTAAAACCTGCCGATCAGTGAGGCTGCCATATGTATAATTATTGAATACCCCAGGTTTTCGAGCCGTAACACAAGTTGTTTTTGGGAACGGTAAGATATGATCTCGCCTGTAAGACCTTTTAGTGGCCCGGCTTTAATTATTATCTTTTCTCCGGGTTGTAAGTTATCTTCGGTTATTTCTAATTCAAAAGGGCTGGCCATAAGCAGTTTAAGCTCATTTATTTGTTTTTGAGGCATTGAAGCAACCCGGCCCGAAAAATATATAAACCGCGATATCCCTTTAGTCATTAATACTTCGGTTTGCTCATGTTCATTAATGTAAACAAATAAGTACGATTTAATAAGGGGTTCTTCCACCCATTTCCTTCTGTCACTCCATTGTTTAAGCTGCCTGTGTAGTGGCAGATATGTTTCAAGGCCCTTATTTATTAGTGCTTCATAGGCTTTTTTTTCAGCCCGGGGATTTGTGCAAACCGGATACCACTTCCGGGTGCCTGTTTTAGCTGTTAAAACCATAATTTACCTCACCACATTATCCTTTACCTATTGAACAAACGCCTGATATCCCACCATTTCTTTTTCTTTTCATCTATATAATAACCTGAACTTTCATAACCGGTATAATCCGAATAATAATAATATCGGGACCCATAGTTTTCACCTGTAAATTTGGTAGTATAATATCTTGAGTGCAGAAGGTCTTCTGAGTAGGCGTTCAGCACTATAACCGTATTATCAAGGTGGTATTCCTGGGCTATACGTTGCGGAACTGTGGCAGCATAAAATTTTGACTTCCCCGAGCGTATTACAAAAAGATTTATATCACTCATCCTTATCAATGGGATAGCATCCGAAACTAATCCAATAGGGGCAGTATCAACCATAATAATTTCATACTTCAATTTAAGCTCCGATATCAATTCAACCATCCTGGTGGAATGTAATAGCTCAGAAGGGTTAGGGGGTATAGGCCCAGAAATAATAAAATCAAGATTTTTTTGACTTGAATGATTAATAATATCTTCAGATGAGCATTGATGCGCAAGGTAATTACTTAGCCCCACATCATTAGGTACCTGGAAGGTTTTATGCAATTTTGACCGGCGTAAGTCAGCGGCAATTAATATAACCTTTTTATCGATGAGCGATAACGTGCTTGATAAATTTACCGTTACAAAAGATTTTCCTTCCCCTGCAACTTCTGAAGTAATGCAAATAATCTTACTTTTTTTTTCTGACGCGAGGAAACTTAAATTTGTGCGCACGGAACGCACCGATTCCGCAAAAATAGATTTTGGTTTGCTAATGGCTAATATTTGCGAGCTAAACTCATCAATTTCTTCAGGGAATTTTCGTATAACCCCAATAATAGGTATAGTTGTAAGGCTTTCGATAGTTTCTTTATCATAGATATATGGGTTTAACATCCTGATCAGTACTATCAATCCTAAACCAATAACCAAACCAAAAATCAATGATGTACGATGAATGCCATTCACATCTGGAGATACAGGGCCGTAATTAGGCTGGGCCAGGTCAATAATTGTAGCGCCGGGCAATATCCCTGCGCTGCTGATCTGTGCATCTAATTTTTTTTCTGATAAAAAGGAATAAACTTTATCATTGATCTCATAATCGCGCTTTAAACCAACAAGATCACGTTCGGCAACAGGTAATTCGGATATTTGCTGGTTTACAGGCGCAAGCTGATTATCTAAATACTTTATTTTGTTTTCAACAAGTAAAATTGATGAATTAATACTATTTAAAGCATTATTCTTAATTTGTAATATCTGCTGGTTTATATCCTGTATAGGCTGTGAATTATTATTATAGGTTTTTAATAAAGAACTTTTGTCAACAAGTAAACTATTAAGGCTGACAATAAGATTGCCCAATTGCTCAGTAACTATATCACCCATGTTGAAATTAAGGTTCGTATTGTCTTTTCCCTCTATTATTTCCTCTTTAAGTTGGTTAAGTGCAATCAATTGAATTTTAAACAATGAAACCTGTGTTTCAATCTCTTTTAATTTACCGATGGCCAAATCGGATGCCGTAGAAACATCCATTATTTTTTTGTTTTGCTTATACTGCTCAATTGAGTTTTCTGATCCTTTAACTTCGTGTGAAAGAAATTCTAATTGTTTGTCAATAAACCCGATCATCTGTGATGCCGATTGCGTTCTTTGATTACGGTCATAATTCAAGTATTCTTTCATTATGGCATTTAGTACATCGGCAGCAAACTGGGGATTTGAATCAATTTCCTGTAACGAAACAATATTTGAGTTTTTAGCGGTTTCGCTTGTACGCAAGCCCCCTCTTACCCTGCCAATAAAATCTTCGGCCGAATTAAGTTTAAATAAATAAGCCGCCGTTTTAGGCATATCCCCGGGATATTTTATACTAAAAGAAGTAGGGCCAATGGTAAACGGAACATTATATTTATAGATGTTTTGAATATCTTTCCCCGCACTTTTATAGCTTATACTAAAAGTGCTATTACTTACAGGTTTAAATGTGACCAGGTCATGAAAGAAATTAAGACTATCAAACCTTACGAGTTCAACATCAAGTGGTTTTGCGGGATATAACTCGTTTGTCCGGTTAAGTACACGGCCTACAACGTAAAAGCTAAACCGATAGTCAAGATGCTTTATAGCGCTTAATAAAAGCGGGTTGCTCTGTAATACTATTGTTTCTGTCTGGATCCTGGAAGTAGTCCCTCTGTCGTTTGCAGTTGGCAGGCCAACCCCAACCAAATCAGGTATTTCAGATTTTTTTTCCTCAAACTTCATCGTGCCCGATGTTGCGAATGTTTTTGGTGTGTACCATAAATAAACATTTGCAATAATGCTGCAAATAGCAACTGCCCCTACTATCCAATACCACCTGCTCAAGAGTACTTTGGCGATCTTAAAATAATCAATCTCCTGGCTTGGAAGCTTATGCGGTATCTTATCGGTTTCTTCCATTTATTTATGGATAAGCGTGAAGATTATTAACACGGTATTAAATAAAATTAATATCGGTTGAACTACGAGAGAAAAGTTTTGCAAATTATCATTGCGTGCAGCCCGTTTACTTTGCGCAACATAAATTATGTCACCACTTTGAAGTACGGCATTTGGGCTGTTTATTGATTGGATATTATTAAGATCGATTTCAGTGACCTTGGGGTTTTTCTCTGTTCCGCGGATAATTTTAATATTCTTTTCATTTGCCTTGTCTGTAAGGCCCCCTGCTTCACCAATAAGTTGAACCAAAGTGGTTTTGTCCTTCGTTAATACATAATTTCCCTGTCCCTTTACCTCACCAAGTAAGGTTACTTTCAGATTAACTATTTTCAACGCAATGATGGGGTCTTTAAGCAGGACCTTATGATAAAGGCTTTCGATCAGCGTTTGGGCTTCATATCTTGTTAACCCCGCAACCTGTATATGCCCTAAACCTGTTAATGCAACTGTTCCATCCTCTTCGACCTGGAAAGTTTCTGCCTGGGTAGTGGCAGCTCCCTGAGATGAAAGCGCGTTTACAGATGGATTCATGTCAACAACGCTTCTGCTGTTTTGTAAATTCCTGATCTCTAAAATATCCTGGGGTTTTATGCGGTATTGATTAAGGATAATGGGGCTTTTTTGTAATGAACTATCGGGAATTGATTTTTTTTCTTCAAAAAGCGCCTGGTACTGCTTATTAGAACATGACGTACAAATAAAAAATACAGTTAAAATTAAATAAGAATAAATTAATTGACGCATATATACATCAGATCTGTTTAATGTTTAATTAATTAGGTATCCGTGCCAAATTTACATAATTTTGCGACTATAAACAGTGTATTTTTTCCTAAGTGCAGGATTTAAAAATTTCTTTGATCACGGTTGCCTTTAATGCCGAAAACACTATTGAACGTTGTATTCAATCGGTTATCAGGCAAACCTTTAAAAATGTCGAATACATAATTATTGACGGAGTTTCGACTGATAGAACCATCGGGATTATTGACCAATACAGGGAGCATATAAATATTCTTTTATCGGAACCGGACAAAGGGATTTATGATGCTATGAATAAGGGCATCAAATTGGCGGGCGGAGATATTATAGGGATGTTAAATGCAGATGATTTCTTTACAGATAATAGCGTATTAAGTACTATAGCTGAAACATTTAAGCAACAAAATACCCCGATTATTTATGGCGACCTTGATTTTGTAAATTCACAGGGTAAGGTAGTCCGTAAATGGCGGTCCGGGGAATATTCACAGGGTATGTTTAACAGGGGATGGATGCCACCGCACCCCACTTTTTATTGCAAACGGGAATTATTTTACACACTTGGCTTTTATAGCCTCAAATACGGGACTGCTGCTGATTATGAGTTGATGCTTAGGTTTATGCACCTGAACAGGATTAACACTTTTTACATAAAAAAAGTACTGATTGGTATGGAAATTGGCGGAATAAGCAACAAAAGCTTTGGCAACCGCGTAAAAGGATTATTCTTCGATTTGAAGGCTATGCGTAACAATGGTATTATCTTCCCGGTAATTACATTAATATTCAAGCCGCTTCGAAAAACATACCAATATTTTAGTTGAATATTGAAATGTTGATATGTTAGTAACATATAATTTAAATAATTGGCAAATGTTAGTTAATTGCGCAATTCGATAAATATTGATAGTACTATTAACCCCCTAATGGATTAAACTATATGATGGATTTTTTACATAACTATACTGTTATATATTACGTTTTTATCGTAATATTTTCCATCTTTATAACTGCATTTGCAATACCCTCAATTTTACATGTGGCGCGTTTCCGTCATTTATATGATGACTTGGGACACTTCAGGAAAACGCATGACCATGGGATACCACGCTTAGGCGGGGTAGCAATTTTTGTTGGGTTTACTATTACTTCGTTGCTATTCTGCATGACGGATAAATCCTTGCCTATAAATTATTTGATCACTGCCTGTATAATTTTATTTGCAATGGGATTAAAGGACGATCTTTCTGGGGTAAATTCGAGTACAAAATTTTTAATACAATTTATTGTTTGTGCAATAATGGTAGTATTAGGAAATATACGCCTTACAAGCATGTATGGCGTATTTGGAATATATGACCTCTCCTATTTTCTAAGTGTTGGCTTATCAATTTTAATGATTTTAATGATTGTTAACGCATTTAATTTAATTGATGGCATTGACGGGTTAGCTGCTTCAACAGGTATTTTAGCAAATGGTACTTTTGCAGCGTTATTTATATATATCCACCAATATGAGCTGGCTGCTGTTTCATTGGCAATGGCAGGGGCAATAATTGGTTTTTTAAGATTTAATATCACCCCGGCCAAAATATTTATGGGCGATACAGGTTCATTGCTGATCGGATTAATTTCGGCTGTAATGGCTTTAAAGTTTATAGAAACCAGCAGGATCACAGACGGGAAACTACCCGAAATTTATTGTGTTCCCGCATTAACATTTGCAATTTTGATTGGGCCTATATTTGATACAGCCAGGGTTTTTATTATCAGGATAGCAAACGGTGGTTCCCCCTTTATTGCAGATCGTAACCACATCCATCACCGTATGCTAAGGCTTGGTTTTAATCACATGCAAACCACATTTATTTTGACAAGTATTAATATTGCATCTATTGCTATGGTACTTCTGTTTAAGAATTATGGAAACTCAATTCTTATTGTGCTGATTATTTGCGTTTCGCTTGTATTTAACTGGTTGATCACATTTTTTATCCGCTCAAAAGAGCGCGAAAGCGTTGCTTTTCGCAATTTATTTGTTTAAACTCCACGATTTCTTTCCTTCTTTACAGATTTTCAGTTTAGTGTAAATACTTCTTATTAGCAGCCTGCAAAACAATCCCTTTTCTTAATTTTATTAGCTTTGCATACTTATAAACCAGTATGATGAGGATTGCTATAAACGGATTTGGCCGAATAGGCCGTATTTTTTTAAGGAATATTTTAGATAGGACAGATATAGCTGTAGTTGCTATAAATGACCTTTCAGATACGCAAACACTCTCTCATCTGTTTAAGTACGATTCTGTTCATCGGGGATTTAAAGGAACAGTTGATTTTGATGAAAATCATCTTTATATAAATAATCAAACTATAAAAGTATTATCAGAACGAAATCCGGCAGCGTTACCCTGGGCGGCACTTAACATAGATATGGTAATTGAGTCGACCGGTAAATTTACTTCAAAACAGGGCGCCTCAGGGCACCTGGATGCAGGGGCCAAACAAGTAATTATTTCAGCGCCAAGTACTGACAAAAGCGTACCAACAGTGGTATTAGGAGTAAACGATGGGCTGATCGATCTCCGGTCGCCAATATTGTCCAATGCCTCCTGCACCACAAATAATGTGGCTGCTATGGTAAAAATACTTGATGATAACTGGGGAATTATTGATGGTTATATTACCACAGTACACTCAATGACCGGCGATCAAAGCCTGCATGATGCGCCCCATAAAGACCTGCGCAGGGCCAGGGCTGCATCCGCATCAATTATCCCGACCACTACAGGGGCAGCCAAAGCCATTACAGCTATTTTTCCCCATCTTGAAGGCCGGCTCGGCGGAGCAGGGATCCGTGTGCCTGTTCTTAATGGCTCGCTAACTGATTTTACCTGCAGCTTAAAGAAACAGCCAACGGTCGAAGCAATTAATTCGGCATTTAAACAGGCTGCCACGGGGGCAATGAAAAACATCCTGGAATATACCGAAGACCCAATTGTTTCCAGTGATATAATAGGCAATACACATAGTTGTATTTTTGATGCAAGGCTCACTTCAATTGTTGGCGGGCTGGTAAAGGTAGTAGGCTGGTACGATAATGAAATGGGCTACTCAAGTCGTTTAGCCGATTTGGTGGAAAGGATTAGTTCATCGGGTTATTAGTCATTTCAAGCCATCCATCAACCTCAATTGAAAGCTACTCTTTATTTTTGAACTAAATGATCAAATTTATTACAATTGAAGAAACGCTGCCCATCCGCAACGATATTTTACGTGAAGGGAAATTAACCCTTGATGAATGCAGGTTTGCTACCGATCAGTTAACCGGCACCTTTCATTTGGGATATTTTGAAGGTGGAGAATTAGTTTGTATAGCGTCTTTTCATCCGCAAAATTATGGTGAATTTAACGGAGTCGGTTACCAGCTACGCGGCATGGCCACTGTTGAAAAATATAGGGGCAGGGGGTTTGGCAACCAATTGCTTAATTTTGGCATAGTCTATCTTCGCGGGCAAAAAGCAAATTACCTGTGGTGCAACGCCAGGAAAAAAGCGCTGCAATTTTATCTTAACATAGGTTTTGAGGTTATCTCGCCCGAGTTTGAAGTGTCGGGCATAGGCCCCCACTACGTATTATATGTTAAGATACAGTAACATTTTTATTATTTAAAACACCTTTTCATTTTTTACGTTCGGAATTTAGAATTTAATTGCTGAATTTGGCGGCTCAGAAATTCCCTTGCATCAAACATTATGAAGACAATAGATCAAATTAGTTTTACCGGGAAAAAAGCGCTTGTCCGCGTAGATTTTAATGTACCGCTGGATAAGGATTTTAATATTACCGATGATAACCGTATGACGGCTGCGTTGCCGACTATAAATAAGATATTAAAAGATGGCGGCGCGGTAATCCTGATGTCACACCTGGGAAGGCCAAAGGGCGGCCCTGAAGATAAATTTTCACTAAAACACCTGGTGCCGCATTTATCAGACTTGCTGGGTCAGCAGGTAGAATTTGCCGATGATTGTATTGGCCCTGAAGCAGTTGAGAAAGCAAGAGACTTAGAAAGAGGTGAAGTGCTTTTATTAGAGAACCTGCGCTTTTACAAAGAAGAAGAAAAAGGTGACGTAGCCTTCGCAGAAAAACTTTCAAAATTGGGGGATATTTATGTGAACGATGCTTTTGGTACGGCCCATCGTGCCCATGCTTCAACGGCAGTGATTGCACAGTTTTTCCCTAATGCGAAGTTCTTTGGTTACCTGATGGCAGCCGAATTGCAAAATGCCGAAAAAGTATTGAATGATGCCGTAAAACCATTTACAGCAATCATGGGCGGTGCCAAAGTATCCGACAAAATAGAACTGATTGAGCGTTTATTGGATAAAGTGGATAACCTTATTATCGGTGGCGGAATGGCCTATACGTTTGCGAAAGCGCAGGGCGGTAGTATTGGTAAATCGCTGGTGGAAGAGGATAAACTTGATTTGGCGCTGAGCCTCATACAAAAAGCAAAAGAAAAACGTGTAAATTTATTATTGCCCACAGATTCTGTTATTGCCGATAATTTCTCGAACGACGCCAATACCGAATTGGCACAAAACAGCAACATTAAAGATGGCTGGATGGGACTGGATATAGGCCCTGATTCGATAGCTGAATTTACCAAAGTGGTGGAAGCCTCAAAAACTATTTTATGGAACGGCCCTATGGGTGTTTTTGAAATGGAAAAGTTTGAGGCAGGCACAAAAGCTATTGCCGATGCAGTGGTAAAAGCAACCGAAGGCGGGGCATTCTCGCTAATAGGCGGCGGCGATTCTGCAGCGGCTGTAGCTAAATTTAATTTAACCGAAGAAGTAAGCTATGTTTCAACCGGCGGCGGCGCATTGCTGGAGTACATGGAAGGTAAGGAATTGCCGGGGGTTAAAGCTATAAATGATTGATAACCCACCCTTAAGCAATTAAACCCACATTCATGTCATTTCGACGAGGAATCAGGAGAAAACTTTTCAAAAACGTAACGTGAGCTGTACAAACTCTAAAAGTTCTTTCACTTTATTCGGAATGACATGTTAATTGCAACTTTTGTAACTATTTTAAGAGACAACCCCTCATGGTTGTCTTTTTTGTTTTATTCCGTACTTTTAAAAATTGATATCATCTGCAATGAAGAAACTTGCCTTTTTAGCTTTAAGCCTTTTACTTTTAGCTTTCACCTCTTTCGCACAGCCAGGTCAGGGTAATATCCCCGATGCGGCTTACGTAAGAAATAACTACATAAAATACGAATACCAAATCCCTATGCGCGATGGGAAAAAACTGTTTACTTCGGTTTATGTGCCAAAAAATCAGTCAAAAAAATATCCTTTTATGATGGACAGGACTTGTTATAGCGTTGCGCCGTACGGGACAGATACATATAAGGGCAGTTTAGGGCCTTCGCCGTTGTTTTTGCACGATGGCTATATTTTTGTTTACCAGGACGTGCGCGGCCGCTGGATGAGCGAAGGGATTTATGAAGAAATGACCCCTGAAAAGGAAATCCACAAAACGAATAAAGATGTTGACGAAGGAACAGACACCTACGATACCATCGACTGGTTGCTTAAAAACATACCCAATAACAATGGCAAAGTAGGGGTTTGGGGCATATCATACCCTGGCTTTTATACCACGACCTCTTTGTTAAGCCGTCACCCAGCATTGGTGGCAGCCTCGCCGCAGGCGCCTATTGCAGATTTGTACCGTGATGATGCTTTCCACAACGGCGCTTTTATGCTGGTGGCCAACTTTGATTTTTATCCGGGTTTTACAAACCGGCAGGATGGTAAACCAACCCAGCGCCAGGCAAACCGCCCGAATTACGATATTAAAGATGGTTATAAGTTTTTTATGAATATGGGCAACATGAAAAACTCAAATGATATGTATTATAAGGATACTATCCGCTTGTGGAACGAAATGCTTGACCACCCTAACTACGATCAGCATTGGAAAGACCGCAATGTATTGTACCACTTGCACGATATTAAAACCGCCGTGCTGGTTACCGGCGGATGGTATGATGCCGAAGATCTTTACGGCGCAATCAACACCTATAAAACACTGGTAAAAGAAAATCCTTCAACGCCAATTTATTTTGCGATGGGTCCTTGGGTACACGGCGGCTGGGCGCGCGGTCCGGGTGATCATTTGGGCGACATTGACTTTGGCGGGCAAAACGGGCCCTATTACCGTGAAAAAATTGAGTTCGCGTTTTTTAGTCATTATTTAAAAGGGACAGATACTGATATTCCGAAAGTATCTACTTTTGAAACCGGAGTTAACCAATGGAAAAACTATAATGTATGGCCGCCAAAGGAAGCCGTAGACAAGAATTTGTATTTACTGCCGGGCGGAAAGCTGTCGTTTGATGAGCCGAAGGCGGAAACCAATAGTTTTGACCAGTTTATATCCGACCCTAACAAACCTGTACCATTTACTGATGCCATAACCTCCGGTATGAAGCGTGAATACATGGATGGCGACCAGCGTTTTGCCGAACGCCGTCCTGATGTGCTTACTTATCAAACCGATGTGCTTGACCATGATGTTACCCTCGCCGGTAACATCTGGGCCAACCTTAAAGTATCAACAACAGGCACCGATGCCGATTGGGTGGTTAAAGTAATAGATGTGTACCCCGATACCGCCAAAAACAACCAGTGGACCAAAGATACCTACATGGCAGGTTATGAGCAGATGGTACGCAGCGACGCCATGCGCGGCAAGTTCCGCAATGGCTTTGATAAACCCGAACCCTTTGTTCCAGGCAAAATAAGCCCTGTAAACTTCGAACTGCAGGATGTATTGCACACCTTTAAAAAGGGCCATCGCATTATGGTGCAAGTACAAAGTACCTGGTTCCCCCTCATCGATCGCAATCCGCAGGTGTTTGAAGATATTATGAAAGCAAAGAACAGTGATTTTCAAAAAGCTACACATAAGGTTTATACATCGAAGGAAAATCCAAGCTTTTTGAAGGTGAGGGTGATGAATTGAGTGGTGGGAAGTAGTAGCAGTAGTAAGTGGCAGTAGCAGGAGTTTTTACCCATGAGTTACCATGATTGCTAATCAAAAAAATCGGTGTAATCTTTTATAAATCGGTGTAATCCCCCCAAAAAAATAATGAAAAAAATAGCCTTGTGCCTTATCCTAACCTTACTTGCTATTGGAAAAGCTTTTAGTCAGATACCTGTAATTATCGAAAAGAATGGCCGTCATGCCCTTTTAGTTGACGGGAAACCTTTCCTGGTGCTGGGTGGTCAAGCCTATAATTCCAGCGCCTGGCCGGGTATGCTGCCGCAAGTATGGACAGCGGCTGAGGAGATGCACCTCAACACCCTCGAAGTGCCTATATACTGGGAGCAGATAGAGCCACAGCCAGATCATTTTGATTTTTCGATAGTTAATTTATTACTCACCCAGGCACGGCAACATAAAGTACACCTGGTGCTGATTTGGTTTGCCACATGGAAAAATGGCAGTAACCACTACATACCTGAATGGATGAAACGCGATGCCGTCAAATATCCTAATATAACAGGCAAAAACGGGCAGCCCATCGATTCACCGTCGCCAAATATAAGGGCAACCATGGAAGCAGATATTAAGGCTTTTACACAGGTAATGCGGTATTTGAAGCAGGCAGACCCGCAGCATACGGTGATTATGGTGCAGGTAGAAAACGAAAGCGGCGCATGGGGAAGTGTGCGGGATTACTCCGCCTTTGCCCAAAAATTATTTGAGGGCAATGTACCCGTCGAATTGCTAAAACCTGCAGTCCTTAAAGCGCTGAATGTGCCCGTAGTTAGTGAAGGTACATGGCAACAGGTGTTTGGCGATAGGGCCGACGAATATTTCCAGGCATGGTCAGTAGCAAGGTTCATTGGGCAGGTTGCGGCTGCGGGCAAAGCTGAGTACCGATTGCCTATGTATACGAATGCCGCGCTTCGCGACCCGCTCACCAACCCAATGGCAAATAATTATGAAAGCGGCGGCCCAACAGATAATGTGATCCCGATATGGAAGGTCGCCGCGCCGGCCATTGATCTTGTTGCCCCGGATATGTATCTGCAAGGCAGTGAAAAAATGATGAAGGTGATTGACCTGTACGACAGGCAGGACAACCCCCTTTTTGTGCCAGAAACCACTTTGATTGCAGAAAATGCGAAATACCTTTATGAAGTTATTGCCCATGGCGGTATTGGATTTTCGCCGTTTGGGATAGATAATAACGGGCATAGTAAAACAATGGCCGCCAACGCTGAACGCCTCGCACCCTTTGCAAAGGAATACGCAATGGCTGCCCCTATGATGCGCGAACTGGCGGAATGGGCTTTTGAAGGAAAAATAAAAGCTGTTGTTGAGCGTGAAGACCATGCCGGACAAACTATCGATCTTGGTGCATGGCAATGTGTTATATCGTTTGGCGGCTCAGGCAGGGCAAATGCGGCACCGGTTTATAACCAGCCAACCGGCAAATTGATGGTTGTAAAACTGGATGAAAATAAGTTCATCATTATTGGTACACGCTGCCATATAACCTTCCATCCCACAGGCAATAACTCTGGCAAGGCCTGGCAATACCTGAAAGTAGAAGAGGGCCATTATGAAAACGGGACATTCAAATTATTGCGCATCCTTAACGGTGATGAAACGGATTGGGGCGGCCCGGGGTTTGATGACAAGCCGGTTGTGCTGCGGGTTTCATTGGTTGTGAGGTGAAAACTGTTTTTAATCCCTATCCCTGCTAAGCTTGGTTATGGTTAATGGATTTTCCTCAAGTTCCAATGTTTCCCTGCGGTGTTTAACAATATGGATAGCGGTAAATATAGCTTCGCGGAAGGATATTTCGGAAGCCAGGTTTTTGCCGGCAATATCGTAGGCTGTCCCATGATCGGGTGAGGTGCGCACAAAGTTTAAGCCTGCCGTAAAATTAACCCCCGATTCAAATGCTATCTGTTTAAATGGGATCAGGCCCTGATCGTGGTACATGGCCAGCACTGCATCAAACTGTAAATAAGTACCATTGGCAAAAAAGCCATCGGCGGGATAAGGTCCAAAAGCCAGTATATTGTTATTGCGGGCTTCTTCAATAGCGGGTATAATAACCTTTTGTTCTTCATCGCCGATAAGGCCGTTATCACTTGCATGGGGGTTTAAACCAAGCACTGCTATTTTTGGTTTACGGATCCAGAAATCGCCATGCAAACTGTTATTCATCAGCTTTAGCTTAGCCAATATTTTTTCGGCCGTAATACTTTCGGCAACTTTCGAAAGGGGTATATGACCTGTAACCACGCCAACCCTTAGTGTATCGCTCACCAAAAACATTAATGATTCTTCGGCCCCGCCACGTTGCTGAAGATATTCGGTGTGACCAGGGAAATTAAACTGGTCGCTTTGTATTGTATCTTTGTTTATAGGCGCGGTAACAAGCGCATCAATTTCGCCGTTTATTAAATCGTTTGTGGCCCTTTCCAATGAAATAAACGAATATTTGCCAACAGCGGCATTAACAACACCAGGCTCAATCTTTACATCTTCTTCCCAGCAGTTGATCATATTGGGCTTTCTATGATCTTTGCGGCCTGCAATTTCGGAGGGGTGATTGATCACAAAAAAATTAAAGTCGTCAACATGTGCTATTCGGCGATAAAATGACGCCACTTTGGTATGCCCATAAACAATTGGTATGCAATAATCATAAATGCTGCTATCTGAAAGGGTTTTAATAATTATCTCTAATCCTATACCGTTTACATCGCCTATGCTGATCCCTATTTTTATTTTTTCACTCATGTTATTTAATGATTGCACCGATTATAATAATGATTACACCGATTTATTAGTCATTGGGTCATTAGTCATTGGTCTATTCAATAACGTTTTAACCTTTCGCCTTTTACCTTTCAGCTTTCACCTCTATTCGGCAAATAAAAGATTTTAAGTGTATAGTTAATGATTAAAGGACAAATATGTATAATTTGCCTCAATATTTGAGTAATAATGACATTGGTAAGAGCAAAAAAGCACCTGGGACAGCATTTCCTTACTGATAAAAACATCGCGGCGAAAATTGTGGAGAGCCTGCGGCCTGCTGACAGGTACACCGAGGTACTGGAGGTTGGCCCCGGCATGGGTATCCTTTCCGACTTTTTGCTGCAAAAAGGAGAGTATGCGGTTTCGATGATCGATATCGATACCGAATCATTCGACTACCTGAAAAAAAAATACCCGCAATTAGGCAATCGCCTTATTAATGCCGATTTTTTGGAAATGGATTTCGGCGCTTACTTTAAAGGCCCGTTTGCCATAATCGGGAATTTCCCATATAACATATCGTCCCAGATACTTTTTAAAGTACTTGATAACCGCAGCCAGGTGATTGAAGTAGTTGGCATGTTTCAAAAAGAGGTTGCTGAACGCTGCACATCTAAGCCCGGCAGCAAGGAGTACGGTATCCTTAGTGTATTTTTACAGGCTTATTATAAGGTTGAATACTTGTTTACAGTAAAAGCCGGCGTTTTTAATCCACCTCCAAAAGTGCTGTCGGCTGTAATACGCTTAACCAGGAATGAGACTGCCCAATTAAATTGTGATGAAAAACTGTTTTGGCAAGTTGTAAAAGCTGGTTTTAACCAGCGGCGCAAAACTTTACGGAACGCTTTATCATCACTAATAAATAAAGAAAAAATGACCGATGAGCCATTGCTTGATTTACGGGCTGAAAGATTAGGGGTGGATGATTTTGTAAAATTGACTAATGAGATTACTGTAAATATATAATCGCGGACAAAGTTCTTTCGTATTTTGAAAACGGGGATTTTACTTTATATTTGTGTAGATAATGATTTGTTTTTATGGAAGAAAGTAAGACAGCCTTAAAAGGCCGGGCAAAAAAAGTTACAGTTCATAAAAAAGATGAAGCAACAGTTCCTGAAAAGGCAGATGTTGCAAATGTAATTTCAATGAATGGTCTCAATTTAACGTTAGATAATTCATTAAAAAAATATGCCAATGATCCTTTTTTTATTGAACATGCAAGAAAAGTTGATGAACGATTCGCGCAAAAGAAGTCATAACCCTGATAGCTTTTTCTGAACAAGAAATCCAGTATAATTTATGCCGCGCTCAAACGGGTGCAAATCATAAGTACCGGCAATTTCAGCCTTATCGCCTAATATTATAAAATTTTCTGATAACTCGACATAAGCATGGTTTATTGCCATTTGATATAACCTTGTCCTTATTTTATCATTGCCCCTTAAATAGATTTTTTTATACGGATACTTATTTGTAAATGCATATACAGTAAGCGCTATGGTCGCTAATAATTTGTTCCTGTCATTGTTATCTGAAATTTCGTTATCATCAACATATTCACTGCCATCTCTGGCTGTTTTTAAAGTACCAAAACCTAAATTAAAACTGCCTGGTAGGTTTTTAAGCTCCGTATAAGCTACTATTTTTTTTAAATTGCCTTTAGGCCCTATACTATAAAATAAAAATAAATGATAATCTTCTGTAAATCTTAAATTGGCATAGTGATCATAGTTCATGGTCAAAACTATACAAAAGCGATCTTAATAGTGCAAGCCGGATACATTTTAAAGGTAATTGATTATTGTTCGGTTAAAACGGAGATTGTTCTTTCGGTTAAAAATCATAATTTAGTTGCTTACATCCCCAACTCAAATGTTTAAAAACATAATCCTCACCTCCCGCCGGACACTCATAAAAAACAAAATTTACACCCTTGTAAATATTGCAGGTTTAACTATTGGCATCGCGGTTTATATATTGATAAGCGCTTATGTGAGCTTTGAGAAAAGTTATGATCATATTACAGGTAACCCGGAAGGTACTTATCGGGTTGAAAGCAGTTTTTATAAAGGGGATCAGTTAACGGATAGCTGGCCCACCAGTACTAATGGTTATGCTACTGCTATGAAAGCAAACTTCCCGGAGATTGCCTCTATAGTACGCATCAACTGGAATAATTCTGAAAGGGTAGTCAGGTATAACAATATTAAATATCGCGAGGAGCATGTTTGCTTTGCCGATACCAACTTTTTCTCTTTCTTTAACTACCCGCTCGTAAAAGGCGATCCTAAAACGGTTCTGAAAGAGGTTAATACAATAGTGATCTCTCAATCAGCGGCGCAAAAATATTTCGGGCACGCTGACCCCGTTGGGAGGTTCCTGGATGTTGGCACACTTGACGGTAATATTCATTGCATGGTGTCAGGTATATTTAAGGATATTCCAAAAAATTCAACCATGCAGTTCAATTTCCTCATCTCGTGGGCAACTACGCCGTTATTTTTAAGGGACTTTTGGTATTTGCATGAGAGTTATACATTTTTAAAACTCAAACCCGGTGCAAACCCGCACGCTGTTGAGGCTAAATTCCCTGCTTTGGCTGAGCGATACAAAACTGGCCTCTCATTAAAAAACCTGAAATGGGCAATTACGCTTGTGCCGCTTAACGATATACATCTCAATCCTGCCAAACAGTACGAGATTGAGGCAAAAGGTAACCGCACAGCGGTACAATTCCTTGGCATATTAGCCTACATTATCCTGCTGATAGCTTGTTTAAATTATATTAACCTTTCAACCGCTAAAGCTATTGACAGATCGCGCGAAGTGGGTATCCGAAAGGTAAGTGGGGCAAACTCCATACAATTAATGCTGCAATTCCTGTTTGAATCATTCATTATTACCGGAATTTCTTTAATGTTGGGGATAGTACTGGTAGCCTTTGCAGCGCAGTTGCTGCCACAATTAATGGGTAATAATTTATCTTTAGGTTTGTTGTTTAGTACATCATTATACTTAAAAATAGCATTGGTTTTCTTTGGTAGCGTCCTCGTTTCGGGCATTTATCCTGCAGTGCTTTTATCCCGGCTAAAACCGGTGGCAGTTTTAAAAGGTCGTTATAACTTTTCAAAAACAGGGGTTATCATGCGAAAAGGTATGGTAGCATTTCAGTTTGCAGCATCGTTAGTACTTATTGCCGGCACATTTGCCGTGTACCGCCAAATTATTTATATGAGCAGTCAGCAATTAGGTGTAAATATTGAACAAACCCTGGTGATAAAAGCGCCTGTAAAAACACCAGACTACGCTAAAAAGGCAGAGAGTTTTAAACAAATGCTGCAAAATATTGAAGGCGTAAGCGGGGTTACAACGTCAGGGGCAATCCCGGGGAAAGAAGTTGCCGAGTTTTTGTCAAACCGAAGGTTCGGCGCCTCCAAAAATGAAGAACGACTTTATGAGATGTTAAAAGTTGACCACGACTTTATAAAAGATTATCATTTGCAGATCATTGCAGGCAGGGCGTTTGATAAAGCCCGTCCGGCAGATTCTACCGGGGTGATTTTAAACCAGGCTGCGGTAAAGCAGTTTGGCTTTGCTTCGGATGAAGACGCAATTGGCAAACAGGTATGGTTGGAAACAAAGGAAACTAAGCCCGACCTGGTAATCGGTGTTATAAAAGATTATCACCAGCAATCGCTGCAGCAAAATTACACACCTGTTATTCTATTTATGGACCCTGCTTTTCAATGGGTGCCGGCTAAATATTATTCCATTAAGTTTTCGGGCGCTGACCCGGACCGCATCATAACAGCAATTAAAAAAACCTGGGACGGTTATTTTCCTGAATCATCAATGGATTGGTTTTTCTTAGATGATTTTTATAATAAACAGTACCAACAGGATATACAATTCGGAAGATTGTTCCTGCTATTTTCGTCGCTTGCCATATTAATTGCATGCATGGGGCTGTTTGGGTTGACTGCCTATTCAACTTCAAAACGAATTAAGGAAATAGGTGTACGTAAAGTGTTGGGCGCGTCGGTTAGCCGTATCATATCCATGCTAACTTTTGATGCCGTAAAACTGGTATTGTTATCCAGTTTGCTGGCCTTGCCGTTATCGTTTTTGTTTATTAAACAATGGCTCGACAGCTATGCTTTCAAGGCTGAATTAACCTGGTGGCAGTTTACAATACCGGTTGTTGTTTTATTATTTATTTCAATGGCGACGATCGGGTATATTACGTTCAGGGCTGCTTTGGCTAATCCGGTAAAGTCCCTCAAGGATGAGTAATATCAGTTCACACTGATAATCACAGGCCGGTTTTGCATTTCCTTTACCGATTTTGCCATCCTTTTAATGAAAACATAATTGGCTGTACCGCCAATAACGGCGCCTACAACAGGAACCATCCGTTCGGCTGTGCGCGTACCGAGCACCATCAGCATTTTTTCGGCAATAGCTTCCATCACGGTTTTAGTCAGGTTTACACCGGCTTCCACTTTAAGCGAAGTGGCCACCACCGACATAAACTCCTCATAACTGAGCTGGTAACTGCCCTTATTATAGTACGAAATAGCCATCGTTACCCTGAATTGCTGTGTTATAAGGTTAAGGAAATCGAAAGGGATGCCTACTATTACAGTAAGTGCACCGCCGCTGCCCGAAATAATACCCGATCCGGCAGCAAGATAAGCACACTGTTCAATAAATTTATCCAGCCCTATTCTATCAACCCCCTTTTTAATATTAAGCTGGTCGATACGGTCGAATATTTGTTTGAACCCCTCGTGTGCAAGTTTTTGGGCTTGCATTTTTATATCTGCACCGATTTTTTTAAATTTTATAAGTTTCATAGCCTGACGTATTAAGTTTATACGGCTAAAGCCGGTATTATCAATAACAGAGCTATTCCCGTGCCAGTTTTATTTTTTTGGCAAGATTGTCATCTGCCGTTGGCCGGGACAGTGACGATGGATAAATGAACTAAATACCTCTAATTAACCATACATATAATACATTTGTACCCTTATAAAAATATAAAACTTGAAAAACAACATCCTCATTGTTGATGATATCCACCCTGTTTTTATGGAACGTGCCGAAGCGATGGGCTATCACTGCGATTATAAACCGACCATAAAACCCGATGAAGCGCTGCAAATTATAGGCAATTATACCGGCCTGGTAATGCGCTCAAAATTTAAATTAAACCGGCAATATATTGATGCAGGCACAAACTTGCGCTTTGTTTGCCGTGCCGGCGCCGGGATGGACAATATGGATGAGGCTTATGCCGCCGAAAGAGGCATTGCTCTTATAAATGCCCCTGAAGGAAACATGGATGCCGTTGGCGAACACGCCATCGGTTTATTACTTGCCCTTATGAATAACTTTAATGTTGCCAATGCGCAAATACGCGCCGGGAGTTGGCAGCGGGAGGCTAACCGCGGTTACGAACTGAAGGGCAAAACGGTAGGCATTATAGGTTATGGCTTTATGGGGCGCAGTTTCGCAAGGAAGCTTTCAGGGTTTGAGGTTAATGTTATTGCTTATGACAAATATAAAACAGGCTTTAGCGATGCCTATGCCCGCGAGGTAAGCATGGAAGAAATTGTTAAGCAGAGTGATGTGCTAAGCCTGCATATCCCCTTAACTGCTGAAACTACGGGTATGGTAAATGAAGAGTATTTGTTCCATTTTAAAAAGTCCATATTTTTGATCAATACTGCGCGTGGCAAAGCTATGCAAACAAGGGCCGTGTTAGATGCAATAAAACAAGGTAAAATTTTAGGCGCAGGGCTTGATGTGCTTGAAATAGAAAAATTCCCTGCATTGGCCGAACAGGAATGGTTTGAAGAACTCCGGCAATCCGGCAAGGTAATATTAACCCCCCATGTTGCCGGCTGGACATTTGATTCGTACCGGAAAATCAGCGAGGTAATGGCGGAGAAGCTGGGGAAGTTCATAGCTCATGGTTCATAGTTCATGGCAGCTACAGGAAAAGTTCACGGAGCATAATCCATCGTATATATTAAATGCAACAGACTATGAACCATGGTGTCACAAAATCGGTAGCGTGATAAACGTGAATACGAATTTTGAGTCGTGAAAGTAGACCCCAGCGTTCCTCCTTTAAAAACAACTAAATTTCCGCTTTAAAGGTTTTGCCCAACTCTTCACCTAAGCCATAGTAATGGCGAAAATTATAAATCAGCGGGTTCCATTTTTGGGGATCGATATGTTTTCCGTCAACAATTAACTGCTCATCTGCATGTACTTTTACTACACGCACTTCGACGGCAGCTACTCCTGACGCCTCCACAGGATCATCATTGATTTTTAAAATGTTTTTCAAAACGGCCTCAAATTGTAACCGACATTCGGCTATACGCGGTGGTTTTACCAATTCTGATTTAAGGCTTGTAAATCCACCTGACTTAAATTTGTCAGCATCATATTGATATCGTCCTGTTTTATAGTCGGGGATAGGGTTTGCACCGGTAAGGTTCGCAATCTTTTCAACATGTTTAAACAATGAAGAAGGTGGAAAATTGATCACACATTCCTTTTGTTCCATCAAATTCTGATATGTTTTGGATTCCATTTCAAGGCCAAGCATTAATGTCCATCCTAACGCCCATACAGAAGACATTGGCCCTATATTGGCATTTCCATCTATATCAATCGTAGTAATTAATGCAACCGGTGTTCCAAAATAAAGGATCTTTGGCTCTACTGTTTTAAATTTTATTTTGTCCATTATTAATATTTCCCTTTAGTTTAGTCAATATCCAGGCCAATAAAATTCTTTAATGCTTGTTTCCCGGTTGTTGTAATGGCAATTGCCCTGGTATCTTTTTTCCTGGCTATCCATTTCTTTTCTAAAAACGAGTCACAAACCGAAGCGCCTAAGGCACCGGCCAAATGAGGCGTCCTTTCGGTCCAGTCAAGGCAGCCGTAGGCGAATTTTCTGCGTGTATTTTTTAAGGCTGCCAGATCAATGCCAAGTTCACCAAAAACTTTTTCGGCGCCAGGGCCAAGCTCCAATTGTGCCGAAAAAAATTGCCTGTCTTTCATTGGTATTTCCCCCGGAAATTGAACAGCCTTTTTCTCTATCAGCTTTTCAAAAATGGTGACGCCAAGTTTCCCAGCAAGGTGGTCGTAGCAAGTCCTCGCAAATTGTATGGGCTTTATTACCTTTTCCTTTTTTGCGGGGGTAATATGCTGCAGGTTTAACAATAATTCAATCAACTGCGCCACTTCGGGGTTTGCAAGCTCATATATTTTTTGACGGCCAAGGGCTTTCCCTTTTACCAGCCCGGCGTTTTTAAGTACCGCCAGGTGATTGGACAAATTGCTTTGCGAAACCTCCAGGTGATTGATCATCTCGGTTACCGAAGCCGATCCGCGGATAAGGTACATCATTACCGATAACCTCAAAGGGTCGGCAAGCGCTGCTGTAATAGTAAAAACGTTCAACTCTTCCATGCCTCAAAATTAACAAACAAAGCAATGGCACATATCATTAATTAATGATATGTTGATGTGGGTTTATTGTACTGTAACAACTGCCGCGCTTCCAGGCAGCAAATTGACAATAAAGCTTTTTCCGCTAACCGAATATTGTTCCGTTGTTTTTGTTTCAAAAGTGCCGTCAGCATTTACCATAGCGCCCGCAAAGGTAGTCCCCGTTGTTGCTGTAACCGAAGGGGCAGTAAGCCGGGCAACTTGTATAACAGAAGCTGTTTTATTTAACTGTATATTGAACGAATAATTATTTTTTTCATCCTTGTTGATCAGGGTAAAAGTATAAGTCCCATCTGCCTTAGCACAAGCATAGGCGCTGCAATAGTCGGGGTTACTAATGCTTGCAGGGATAATTGTTCCCCCTGTACTTCCATATTTAAAGGCCAGCATGGCATAATACTCCGGACTGGCCACTAATACACCATTTTGAACAAGTACCGGCGAATAGTGAAGGCCGTCGCCGCCATGAAAGTTAATACCAACCCCATTATTTTCGGCTACTGTCCACATAAAATCAAGCGCCCATAACGCTGAGGCAAAAACATCGCTAACCCCTTTTTTACCCCCGCCATAAATGTTATTACTTTCGGTGATACGATAAGGCAAATTATATTGTGCCGATGCATTTTTAAGCGATAGCAGGTAATTGGGTAGTTTGGTACTATAGGCTAAAATGGTTTGGTAAGTGATGGATGGATCTGTAGCGGGGCCGGTAAGATAATAATGCCCGTCGAGCAGTTTTACGTTCTTGCTTTCATTTCCGGCAAATGCTGTTATCCAATCGGTATTATAAGCAACGTCAGGGCCTGCAAAGGGTGCCTGTGGCACCGCGTTCCTAACTGCCGATAGATAGGTTTCCCACTCAACCTGGTACCCGGAATAATTATAAGTTGGCGGGCGCATGCCATAGTTGAACACGTCCGGCTCATTGCCTGATTGAAAAGCATACAAGTTATCCCCAAGACTATTGTTTACATAAAGCGCTTCATTTGAAGCGGAAGCGGCATCATTGCTGCCCAGGTTTAAGCCAAACAAAACCTGCCATCCTATAGCCTTCGAAAAAGCTGATAAGCGGTCAATATCCGATGTGGTAAGCGAATCGGCCGTGGTACTACCCGTATACATATTTTCAGACCAATAAACTTCATCGCTGGTACCGCCGCCAATGCGCAAAAGCCCGGGACCGAGGTTTTTGATCAATTGAATAAGCACCGCATTGTTTACATTTAAAAATCCCGGGTTAGCTGTTAATATTTGGGTTTCGAAACTCAAGCCTTCAAATGTTGCCGGTATTGCGTTGCCGGGCTGATTTTGATTTACGGTAACGTTAATACCAATGCCATCTGCGACAGGCGGGTTCGGGAACTCCTGGTGTTCTTTCCTGCATGCAAACAGGCATGCTGCCAGTAAAATTAAAATTCCTGTTTTTTTCATCTTGTGATAAGACTTATAGAGGCATCGCTCAAAAATACATTTCTTTTTAAAAATTTGGCTTTTAAATACTCACTTGTTTTTATACCTCCTGACGATACTTCGTAAGCAAGTAATACATCGTTGGGTTGCCGGATGATTAATTGTTTAAACCTCCAAAATTTATTTTTAAAAATAAATTTGCGTAAGTAAATGCTTACCTATATATTTGTAAGCGTTTACTTACATATTGAAAAGATTTTAGATGAGAAGAGATGTTTTTCAGGCCATAGCCGACCCAAACAGGAGGATTATTTTAAGCATGTTGTCAACTGGCAAGCTTAGCGTTAACCAGGTAGCCGATAATTTTGACATTACAAGGTCGGCAGTATCGCAGCACATGAAAATTTTGACAGAGTGCAGCCTCGTATCCATTAGTAAAAAAGGAAGGGAGCGGTATTGCGAAGCTAAATTAGACAAGCTGGGTGAAATTTGGGACTGGCTAAACCAGTACAAAAAATTCTGGGAGGATAAGTTTGACGCGATGGAACAAGCTTTGAAAGAAATACAAACTAAAAATAAAAAACATGGAAACAAAAAATGACCTTGTTGCCAATCCTGTAAGACAGGAGGTAAACATTACGCGCATATTTGATGCACCGCGTGAACTGGTTTTCAAAATGTGGACCGACCCTGAATTGGTAGAAAAATGGTGGGGCCCCAAAGATTTTACAAACCCGGTTTGTAAATTAGATGCGAGAGTAGGCGGCGCCATGAGGATTGTAATGCAGGGGCCTGATGGTACCAGGTACCCCACAAGTGGTATTTTTAATGAGATAATTGAACCGGAGCGAATTGTTTTCACCAACATAAAAGAGGATGATGAGGGTAATGCAGAACTGGAGGTGCGTAATACAGTTACGTTTACAGAAGTAAACGGCAAAACTAAAATGACCTTGAATGCAGCCGTTGTAATGGAAACCCCTGCAGCATGTGGTTCTGTTGATGGAATGAATGTGGGATGGAATCAAAGCATTGACCGTTTCGCTGATCTTGTTCAAACCTTAATCAATAAGTAAGAAGAACCATGAGACAAGAATCAAGAACCAGGATTAAAAATTAGTATAATATACCAGTTTTAACCTGGTTCTTATTTCTTTGATCCTAACCAACACCATAAATCATGAAAACAGTAACTTCAAAAGATGGCACCTCCATTGCTTACGACAAGTTAGGGAGTGGGTTCCCGGTTATTTTAGTTGATGGCGCTTTATGCAGCAGGGCATTCGGGCCGATGTCCAAACTTGCCCAATTGCTTTCGCCGCACTTCACTGTGATCAATTACGACCGTCGTGGCAGGAACGGGAGCGGGGACACGGCTCCTTATGCCCCTGAACGGGAGATAGAAGACATTGAAGCCCTTATTAATGAAGCGGGCGGATCAGCCTTTGTAGCAGGCGTGTCCTCTGGTGCAGCCCTTGCACTGGCCGCTGCAGCAAGCGGCCTTAACATAAAAAAACTTGCCTTGTACGAAGCGCCATTTATGGTTGATAAAAGCGGCCATCAGCCACCGCCGGATTCACTGGCGCAGCTCAAAGCCATGATATCCGAAAACCGCCGTGGCGATGCTGTTAAGTTCTTTATAAAAGATATGGTAGGAGTTCCGGCATTCATGGTCTTTATAATGGGAATAATGCCTATATTTTCAAAACTTAAAGCCGTGGCTCACACGCTGCCATACGATGCCACAATCATGGGCGATTTCTCATTACCTGTTAAAATGGCTGCTTCGGTTAAAGTACCGACACTTGTTGGCGGCGGTGAAAAAAGCCCGGTTTCGATGCAAAACTCGGTAAAACAACTGGCAGGCGTCATACCAAACAGCGAACTTAAAATGTTTAAAGGCCAAACCCATAATATTTCAGTAAAAGTACTTGCGCCTGCATTGATAGAATTTTTTAATAAATAGTTCAAATCTGAAGAAAATAACCATGTCATTTCAAGCATACCTCGATAACATCCACAAGAAAACGGGCAAAACAGCCGATGGCCTTAAAGCAATTGCCGCAGAAAAAGGCCTTACAAAAGCCGGAGAAATTACAGCATGGCTTAAGGCCGACTTCGGGCTGGGCCATGGACATGCTATGGCAATTGTACATCTTATTGTTCATGAGGAGCATCGAAAGTCGACCCCGGATGATAAGATTACGAAGCTATTTGCCGGAAATAAAGCAAAATGGCGCAAAAGTTATGATGAGATTGCGGAAAAAATTACAGGCTTTGGCCCGGATGTTACAACATCGCCCGGCCAAACCTATATTAACCTGCTGCGCGATGGAAAGAAATTTGGCATTATTCAGCCTTCATCTGCTGAAAGATTAGATATTGGGATTAAACTAAAAGGGTTTGCAGCAGATGGCAGGTTTGAAGAAGCTGGAACCTGGAATGCAATGGTTACCCATCGCGTTCGAATAAGTGACCCAGGACAAATTGACCAGGAATTGTTTAAATGGCTTAAACGAGCTTATGACGCGGCTTAAGAATAAAATGTTAATTTAGATTACGCCTGCCCGGTTATATCGATAATATCTCCACAATTTTCAAAAAATCAGGATTGATATCTTTATTGTGTTTAATAGCGTTTTCGAACGCTGTAAAGGCTATCTCGTTGTGGATAAGGCCAACCATTTCATTACGGCGCCCTGCAATTACACCTTCAACAGCAGCTACGCCAACCCGGCTTGCCAGCACACGGTCCATGCAAGTGGGACTCCCTCCACGCTGAATATGGCCCAGTATGGATATGCGTGTATCATAATTAGGAAACTTCTCTTTTATTTGCCGTCCTACCTCAAAGGCATCGCCGGCTTCGCCGTTTTCGGCAAGCATAATAATTTTCGACTTTTTATCTTTCCTGCCCTTTTCAAGCCGGTCAAAAACAGCCTTGAGATCTGTTTTGCTTTCTGGTATCAATATAGCTTCGGCCCCGGCAGCAATACCTGTACGCAAGGCGATCAGGCCCGAATCACGGCCCATAACTTCCACAATAAATAACCTGTCATGTGATTCGGCAGTATCACGTATCTTATCAACCGCCTGAATAACCGTATTTATTGCTGTATCGTAGCCTATAGTAAAATCGGTGCCGCAAAGGTCATTGTCAATAGTGCCGGGCATACCAACAATTGGGAAATCATATTCCTGTCCAAAAATTTTCGCTCCTGTAAAGGTGCCGTCGCCGCCAATAGCAACCAGCGCGTCAACATTATTCAATTTTAGGTTTTCGTAGGCCTGTTTGCGGCCTTCAGTTGTTTTAAATTGTTCGCTACGGGCAGTTTTTAGTATGGTGCCGCCTCGCTGTATTATATTTGAAACAGACCGGCGGTCCATAAGGAACATGTCCCCTTTAATCATTCCGTCGTAACCACGGCGGATGCCTGTAACTTCAAGGCCGTAATAAATTGATGAACGTACAACCGCCCTAATGGCGGCATTCATGCCCGGCGAATCACCGCCCGAAGTAAAAACCCCTATATTTTTAATTTGCGTCATTTGAAAAGGCGCTGGTTCGCGTTTAAAATAATAAATTGCCCTTATAAACCTCTTTGCAAAGGTAACAGGTATTAATCAGGCTTTGTAAAATTGCGCGAAAATACAATAATTTTTCATGAGAAAAATTAATCGGTGAAGATAATGGCTAATGGATTTTATACGCTGCAATACCACTGTCTAAAAACCTGATATAGTTTTCAACACTAAAGTTGGCTCCTTGCGGCGGTACCAACACATTGCCATTACCATCAATTATTACATAAAATGGCTGCGAATTGGTATTAAATTTTGTCGTTTCGTAATCGCTGTTTTTACCACCGATAGTGGTTATCCTTTTCCCGCTGAAAGATGAGTTATAAAATTCAGCTGCCGGAAGCTGGCTTTTTTCATCTACATATTGCTCCAATAATACAAAATCATTTTGCATACGGCTGCGTACCCCGGCATCAGGCCACACCTCGTTTTCCATTTTACGGCAGTTGGCACAATTCCAGCCGGTAAAGTCAATTAATATCGGTTTTTTTAGTTCCTTAGATACTTGCAGCGCCTGGTCATAATCATACCACTCGTTCAATCCATTGTGCTTGCCGCGTCTAAAAATGTCCTCGTATTTTTTTTCCTTAATGGAAACTTGTTGAACCGGAGCTGTCGACCCAGGGCCCATTGACCGCGTAAGGTCGAAATCCTGTGTTGCAGGGGGCGGTAAAAATCCACTGATGACTTTAAGCGGGGCGCCCCATAAGCCGGGTATCATATAAATAACAAACGCAAAAACCCCGATGGCTATAAAAGTACGCGGAACAGAAAGATAAGAAAGTTCATTATCCCCCGAAAATTTTATCTTGCCAATTAAATATAGCCCCATTAAAAGCCCTATGGCAATCCACAATGATAAAAACACTTCGCGGTCAAACCAATTCCAATGATAGGCCAGGTCGACATTTGAAAGGAATTTCAGGGAAAAACCAAGCTCCAGGAACCCTAATACCACCTTAATGCTATTGAGCCAACCGCCAGACTTTGGCAGGGTTTTTAATGCGGATGGAAAAAGTGCAAATACTGTAAAGGGCAGTGCCAGTGCAAGGGAAAACCCAAACATGCCAATAGCCGGGCCCAAGCGGTCGCCCTTTGTAGCAGCATCAGCTAACAGGGTGCCAACTAATGGCCCAGTACATGAAAATGATACCACAACCAAAGTTGCGGCCATAAAAAATATGCCTATCATACCTCCCCTGTCAGCATTTTGATCAAGTTTGTTAGCCAAAGAACTTGGGAGGTTTATTTCAAATGCACCCAAAAATGAAATGCCAAATACAACCAGCAACAGGAAGAAGAATATATTAAATATGCCATTTGTGGCAAGGGCATTTAAGGCGTCAGGGCCGAAAAGCAGTGTTATGATCAATCCCAGCGATACATAAATAATAATTATTGATACGCCATATAAAAGGGAATGTAAAATACCCTTTGCCCTTGATCCCGATTTTTTTGTAAAAAAACTTACTGTTAAAGGTAATAATGGATATATGCAAGGCATCGTTATAGCTAACAATCCGCCTAAAAAACCGGCAATAAATATTCCCCAAAGTGATTGGGGTTGGTCTGAAGAAATAGATTTTGCCTTTACAATTGCCGCCTGGGCTTTTTTTACACTATCAATGTGTTTTTTACGGGCGGCCAAACTATCGGCAGCTGTAGGGATAGTTGTAAACACAACGCCACTGCTCGAAACAGTATCAGCAGCCTTTTTTTGATATGCTTTAGCAGGACTTATCCCGGTTACACAAAATACCGCTATAATAAGCAGCAGCCATAACCCAATCTTCGGTAAACTGCGCTTTTTGAAATATTTCATCTTTTGCTGCCGGTTATTTGCCTAAAGGAATTGAGAAATCAATATCATCGGGAGGAAGACATTTCTTATCATTGCAAGTCATATATTCCAGCTTTCCTTTAACTACTGATGCGTTAGGGGATTTCAGTTTGATCTTCTGCTGAAAAGTAACTGACTTTTCAAAATAGCTTACATCCATGCTGAACGCTTTTTCAAATTTGGTGATAGCCGCCGGTTCAGATGTAGTACCAATTAAACTGTAATCTTTCGAAGGTGCAAAAGTAAACGAGGTTTTTATTGGCCCCCCGTCCTTTACATTAAGCGAATAAATATGCCATCCATCCTCTATAGTCGCCCTCAGAAATACAACTGCTTCTGTGCTGCTTAACCTTTTAGCTGCATAAGACCATTTTACAGGGGTTTCTATTTGTGCATAGGCGCCTATGTTTATTCCTAATATAACCACAAGCAACAATAATTTCTTCATATATCTTTTTATCTGTATTAATTCACTAAAGTATCTGCTATTTCTGTTTACAATCTGAACCATCAGGCTAATATTAACGTTCATACCATCAATGGTTAATTAACAACCTTATTTAAAAATTCAATTTCTTTAAGGCTAAACTCTAATTCTTCATCATTATTATTTTTCACAACCAATAATCCGCCATCTCTTACCCCTTTAATAATGCCTGTAAAAATATTATCATTTGTTTTAAAGCTTCCTGCTTCATTCAACCAATATAGTCGGGATAAATACACATTCCTTACAAGTGAATTTTTTCCAGCCTTTAAATTCAAATACCAGGCCTCAATATTGCGGCAAATATTGGATAATAAAGTTTTTAAATCATAATCTGTGTGTAAGATTTGCTTTACTGATATTGGATTCGATAAACCTGGAGGGAAATTTTCCTGGTTAACATTAAGGCCAATACCGATAATTGAATTTTTTATTTGGCCGCCCTGCACTATATTTTCAATTAACATGCCGCCAAGTTTATAATCAGCATAATAGATGTCATTAGGCCATTTTATTTTTAATTTATTACCCAATAATGGTTCAAGGGCATCAAAAACCCCGAGGCTAATTACCCTTATCAGATCAAATTGGGCTGGTACAGGCAAAAAAACCGGCTTTAACAGCAGGCTGAAAGTTAAATTTTTGCCCGGCTCGGCGTGCCATCCGTTTTGATGCTGCCCACGGCCGGCGTATTGGTTTTCTGCCATAATGACTGTACCTTCAATCAATGGCGTGGATTTTGACAGTAATTCTTTTAGGAAATTGTTGGTTGAACCGACTTCTTTTAGTGTAATAAAATTTTGTCCAACAAATAAGCCTAAAATTATGTTATTTTGCAATGGATAATAATTATAATACCGTAATCGTTCAAAACTAATTCTTTTTAATGGTAAAAAACAAAGCGTTAAGTGAATCAGCCTATATTTCCGAGCTTGCAATACATGGCATACAGGAAAAAAAAGGGAATGATATTATCAGGTTAGACCTTCGTAATATATTTAGTTCGGTAGCCGATTATTTTGTAATCTGCCATGCCGAGTCAGCAACACAGGTAAAAGCGATTGCTAATAGTATTGAAGATGAGATTTATAAAGCCACGCAACAGGATCCCTGGCGAAAAGAAGGGATGGAGTATGGCGAATGGATACTGCTGGATTATGTAGATGTTGTTGTACACGTTTTCAGGACCGATAAACGTGAATTTTATGGTATGGAAGACCTTTGGGGCGACGCAGAAATTAAACTGTATAAAAGCGCATAAGCATCCGTAACGGATGTGCTTAAATGCGCGTCAATGTCAAAGCCATACAAAATGTTAATTAAATTGTAAGTTTGAGCTTAAAGAAATGAAAGATAATAACTTGGAAAAACCAAAACCAATACGGAAAATACCTAATAAAAAAATTAGTCCAAAGCCCCCCAAGCCTAATATAATGTGGTTTTATGCCATAATTGTTGTGGTATTACTGGGGGTTGCCACACTTTTAAATGGTAATACTCAAAGCCCGATAACATTCCAAAGGTTCGAGGAAAGTATGCTTAAGCAGCACGATGTGGACAAGGTTGTTGCTTATCGCAGTGGTGATCTTATAGTCGCCGAAGTTTATATTAAGTCCGGAAGCTTAAGTAAACCAGAGTATTCGGATGCCAAAAAGGATAAGTCCCCATTCGGTAGCGTTGGCGGTGCGGACAACGGACCCCAATATGTTTTTACAGCTGCTACTTTTGATGGGTTAACAAAAGCGATAAATGATGCAGAGGCCGGTATGCCCGATGCGCAAAAGATACCTGTTGATATTGAAGCAGGGCACGAAAGCCTGTTATCAAACTGGTTTGTACAGTGTATCATAATGGCTGTTTTGCTGGTTGCTGTATGGCTGTTTATTATGCGCCGCATGTCAGGTGGTGCAGGTGGCGGGCCGGGCGGCCAGATATTTAATATCGGCAAGTCAAAAGCCACCTTGTTTGATAAAGAAGCACAGGTATCGGTAACATTTAATGATGTGGCCGGCCTTGAAGAAGCCAAGCAAGAGGTAATGGAAATTGTGGATTTTCTGAAGAATCCAAAAAAATACACTAATCTGGGCGGTAAAATACCAAAGGGCGCTTTGTTAATTGGTGCTCCGGGTACCGGTAAAACATTATTAGCTAAAGCTGTAGCAGGTGAGGCACAGGTGCCGTTTTTCTCTCTGTCAGGATCGGATTTCGTGGAAATGTTTGTTGGTGTGGGCGCTTCGCGCGTTCGTGACCTGTTTCGCCAGGCTAAAGATAAAGCGCCTTGTATCATATTTATTGATGAAATTGACGCCATAGGCCGCGCCCGTGGTAAAAACAATATTGTTGGCGGGAATGATGAGCGCGAAAACACCCTGAACCAATTATTGGTTGAAATGGATGGTTTCGGCACTGATTCGGGCATTATCATCCTCGCAGCAACTAACCGCCCTGATGTGCTTGACTCCGCTTTATTACGCCCAGGCCGTTTTGACAGGCAGGTATCTATTGATAAACCCGACCTCATAGGCCGCGAGCAGATATTTAAAGTACACTTAAAACCTGTTAAACTGGCTGATGGTGTTGATGCTAAAAAATTATCAGCACAAACACCCGGCTTCGCAGGTGCCGAAATTGCCAATGTTTGTAACGAAGCTGCTTTAATTGCTGCCCGTAAAAATAAAGAAGCCGTTGATATGCAGGATTTTCAGGATGCTATTGACCGTGTGATAGGTGGTTTGGAGAAGAAGAATAAAATTATATCGCCTGAAGAAAAACGCATTGTTGCTTACCACGAAGCCGGCCATGCTATTGCCGGGTGGTTTCTTGAACATGCCGATCCGCTGGTTAAGGTTTCTATTGTTCCGCGTGGTGTTGCCGCTTTAGGTTATGCCCAATATCTGCCAAAAGAACAGTTTTTATATACTACCGAACAATTGATTGACGGTATGTGTATGACCATGGGCGGGCGTGTTGCTGAGGATATTACCTTCGGAAAAATATCTACCGGGGCCCAAAATGACCTGGAAAGGATCACCAAGCTTGCTTATGCCATGGTTACCATATATGGCATGAATGATAAAGTAGGCAATGTATCCTTCAATGATACTTCGGGCGAGTACCAGTTCAACAAGCCATATTCCGAAAAAACTTCGGAACTGATTGATCAGGAAGTGCGCAACCAGATAAGTGAAGTTTATGAAATGACTAAAAAACTCCTTATCGATAAGAGGGGCGGGTTAATAAAATTGGCCGATAAGCTTTTAGAAAAGGAAATCCTGTTCCAATCTGACCTAGAAGAAATATTGGGTAAACGTCCGTTTGAAAACCGGACTACTTATGATGAGTTTGTAAACGGCCCTGATGCCGACCAGGAACCTGTGGCGAAAGCCTTGATACCTGAAGGCGTTGCCGATCATTCAGGGACCTTTGAAAGGAACCCTGAAGAGAAAGACGCTGCCGCTGCTAAGAAATAAGATAGTGAGTGGTGAATAGTGAGCAGTGAGTTGTTTGCATAATAAAACTCACAATTCACTACTCACCACTCACAATTCACCACCATGAGGGACATTACAACATCAAAGGAAAAACTGCTTAAAAAGATCCGAAAGGCGCTCCTTGAAAAAAGGGACAATCCCTATCCTAACCTGGAGGACCTGCCTCATTATGCGCAGAATGAGACGTCATTAGATGTGCTTTTTGCTGAACAATTTACATCGATATCAGGCCAGTTTGTTTTTTGTGAGGATGAAGTACAATTCATTGAAAATTTACTGGAACTTGCCGAAGAACGAAAATGGCGTAAAATATATTGCTGGGAACCACAGTTGCAAGCTATTTTGACACGCTTTGATTATCCTTTTTTTGAAACTGATAAGGATTTTGAACAGGCGGATGTCGGCTTTACCCTTTGCGAAGCATTAATTGCACGTAATGGCAGTATTTTACTTTCAAACGCTAATATGGCAGGCCGCCGCTTAAGCATTTACCCCCCTGTGCATATTGTTTTGGCTTATACCTCCCAAATGGTTCTGGATCTGAAAGATGGCTTTAAGCTTATAAAAAACAAATACGGCAATAACTTGCCTTCGATGATTAGCAATGTTACCGGCCCCAGCCGCACAGCCGACATAGAAAAAACCCTTGTTTTAGGCGCACATGGCCCAAAAGAGTTGTTTGTTTTTTTATTGGACGGACAGGTTTAAGTCCTGAATCCGAAGTCTTAAAGCCAAAGTCACGTTCGGCTTTAGACTTTGAACTTACGACTTTAGACTTAGCTTCAAATCCCCCAGTTTGCTTTCTTCCAGCACTACCCTTTCACTCTCTTTATGTGTGCCATATTGCCATTTTATAAGCCTTATGCAGCCGTCGGCTAATTCAATTCCTGTTATATCCCCATCGTCAAAACAACAGCAGCCACTGTTAAAATAGGTATCAAGATAACCGTTAAAGTCCGGCATTTTATCACCCTTATTTAAACGGTTGGCTATTTGTTTTTCCAATTCATCCGTTTCCTGTTTGTTTTTAGCCTCTTTTGCTGCGTCCAATTCCTCACACAATTTTTCGAGATGGGTTAACGACTTAAACACCGGCTGATGCGTATGCCCGGTAATCAGCAGCGTATTTTTCCGCTTCGAGCTCCATTGGTACATCATGCGGTTATGGGTCGTCTTTAATTGATCATTATTTGCAGGGGTATTAGGGTTTATGCGTAAATAAGCCTGGAATGGCGCCCAAATATCCGATATAAACCATTTGCTAAACCAATTGCCATCACTTTGCAGATCGCCCTGGTGCCCGTGGGTCATATAAATTTCCAATGGCTTCTTATCAATGGTGGTTCTAAGTATCAAACCTTCATAAATCTTTACTTTTTGCCCGTATATTTTCTCCAGGTTAAAAGCGGCCAGCGGATCATTGTCCCAATAAAGATCATGGTTGCCAAATATTTTTATAAATGATTTACGCCGGAGAAATTTTTTCTCAATTTCAAAAGTGGCTTTATTATGCCGTTTTACGGTGATAAAAAGGTTTTCCCAAAGCTCCTCGCTATCGCCAAGGTTTATATAAAAAAAGTGGCTTTTATAATAATATTCCAAAGCCGCCAGGTAGTTTTTCTCCGCAAGGGCAAAAATATCCGCGCCGTCCCTGGCCCCTTTATGTTGGTCGGAAAGGATGATAAACTTATCCTTGCCGGCGTCAAATGGTAAAACCAATCCTTTTTCGCCAGGCCTGGTTTCAATATTTTCGTACAATCCGCTCAACGCCTTATCAACCCTTTTTTTATCCGGCCTCGACGAAATACTGTCAGCCAGTTTTGCAATGGGCTTGTTTAAAAGTGTTTGGAGAAAATGGCGCATGCAGGGTTAACGTTTGCAAATATAAATTGTGTTTCCCGGGCTTAAATACCGTGAAAAAACGGTGCAAATTACCGTTAAAACACGGTATAAATTACCTATCTAATATCGTATCATTGAAATATTATTTACTAAAAACCTTAATTAAAAAAACTATGGCTTCAATTATTAATCCTGAATCGGCTAAGAGCCTGATCAAGGAGTATCAGCAACAAAATGCCTCCGCTGGGGGGCCTGCAATCAAAACGCATGAAGGGCATCTATTGAATGGTTATTTTCTGGACCGGGAAAGTTTGGAGGCAATTTTAAAGGACCCCAAAGTTGCAGGTGTAAGTTTAAAATTAGCCAAGCACCCGGATTTTAAAGGCAAACCGGGCAACCATTTTACGGTACTTTACAGCGGGGCGGTGCCAAATACTGCACCTAATCCCGCAACGCCTTATGTAAATGCAGGGGTTGTTTATGGTGGTACGCCAGTTTGCCCACCAGTTTGTACAACTTAACAAAAGGCACAATTCTTTTTGAAAATTCTTTATAAAACAACCTGATTTACAGGTGGAAAACAAAATTCATTCCTACCCTTAAAACAAGATCAGCAAAAATTGGCAGACAAATAAAATCTACCGTTCATGGCGAGCGGTAGGTTTTATTTATTGGTTGATTGTAAATTGATTTTTATAAAAAATACAGATCGGTCTTAAATGGAATATTTACCAAACGTGGAATGGATTATACTTTTGATCGTAGCTTTTATTGGTATCCTACGCCTTCAAAAACTAAGCCCACCCTTTAAATTATTAATAGTTTCTGTAACTATTTCTTTTATTCTGTGCGTTTTATCTATTATTGTTAGTTTAAGGTATAAAAACAATGCGGCTGTTTTACAAATTGTTTGTATTAGCGAGTACGTTTTTTATTCATTAATTTATTATTATCTGTTCAAAAACAAAATAATTAAAAAGGCCATTCTTTTGTCCATACTTATTATTTCTATAGCCTTTTTAATGAACGCAGTGTTTTTTCAATCTTTTCTCAAAGTCTTTCCAACAAACATAAATATCCCGGCGCAAATACTTCTGGCTGTATTTTCATTGCTTCTTTTTAAGGAAATGTTGCTGCACCCGTTGAAAATAAACATCATCAAACAAGGCATTTTTTGGTACAATACTGCAATTCTGTTCTTTTCAACAACTATGTTTGTGTTTTTAAGTTTATCCAACTATTTAGCCTCACGTAATCTTAATGATGATTTTAAATGGTATTTTTGGTATCTAATTGTTGATATTTTTCATCTTTTACTTGGAGTTGCAATTCTAACCGACAATAATACTTTAAAAGATGCCTGGTGAAGAGAATTAAAGGTAGTGTTCCGATTATAATGTGGGCTGTGCCGTTCTCATTTTGAGAGATGAAGACTAATCGGTTTTAAGCCTAAACATTAACTTGCCGATTCCTTTGAAAGGACAATCTAATGTTTTTTAACTTTAGATTAGTTAATGTTAGCTGTTTTTCAAAGCACAAATTATTAGTATCATTTATTAAATGTCAATTATATCAATATCCTATGATCTTTTACTTTTAACCGTTTTTAGTGTCGGCATTATTCGTTATAAAAGGCTAACCATTCCCTTTAAAGTATTAACCTGGTCGGTTCTGCCAATATTTTTATTAGCTATACTATCCGGAATTTTTTCATTAAAGTATAAAAACAATGTACCGATAATGCATCTTGAGTGTATTACCGGGTATATTTTTTATTCCCTAACCTACTATTACCTGTTCAAAAGTAAAGCAATAAAACAATCTATCATCATCTCGATTGTTATAATTATAGTATTCTTTATTATTAATGCCGTATTTCTACAGCCTTTTCGTAAAGTATTCCCTTCCAATGTAACCACACCTACACAGGTATTATACGCAGTATTTTCATTGTTGTTATTTAAAGAAATGCTATTGTACCCTTTAAAAATAAACATTATCAAGCAAAGTGTTTTTTGGTATAATATCGGGGTCCTATTTTATTCAACATCATTGTTTTTAATGTTTGGACTTGGTAATTATATAGGCGATCACAAGCTTTCCCCTAATTTTGTATCCTTTATTGGCTACTTTTGGTACTTTATTCTTTATGTATTTCATATTTTAATTGGCGTTTCGCTTTTGATTGATAACAAAGAAATTACTGCAACAGATGGCTGATCAAAGTTTACGCATATTACTTTTAGCAACAGGTGCATTGTTTACAGGCATCACAGGTTTTATTATTTATTTTGTTGTTTTATACCGGAATAAACAATTAAAAAACAAACGCGATCAGGAACAACTTCAATCTGCTTTCCGCCAGGAACTGCTAAAAACGCAGATCGAGATGCAAGAGCAAACCCTTCTATATGTAAGCAGGGAGATACATGATAATGTTACCCAGGTGCTATCATTTGTAAAATTAAGCCTGGCTATGGCCGCCAAAGGCGCCGAAGATCATAAACAAACAAAAATTAATGAAAGCCGTGAACTGGTAGCGCAGGTAATAACCGATCTGCGTGATCTTTCAAAAAGCCTTAGTTTTGAGCACATTACGCAATTAGGCCTTGTAAAAACAATTGAAATTGAAACCAAAAGGATCAACAAAAGCGGTATAATAAATGTAAGCCTTTCAGCAGAAGGCGATATTTATCCTTTGGGCGAGCAGCGTGAACTTGTGCTCTTCCGCATCTTCCAGGAAACCCTGAACAATACGTTAAAACATTCAGGCGCCAAACATTTAAAAATTGCCTTGCAATATCATTCGGAATTGTTTAATTTGACCCTCGAAGACGATGGCGATGGCTTTTCGGCCATTTTGCTTGATAAAAGCAAAGGATCAGGTTTGAAAAATATTGAAAACAGGGCAACCCTTATTGGCGCAACGGCAACTATTAATAGCTCCCCTGGCAAAGGCTGTTGTGTTAAGGTTTCCTTAAACCCTTTAGAACAACGATTATACGCTGATGGATACCATCCAAGTCGCTTTAGTTGATGATCACCGCCTCTTTAGAAGCGGCATTGCTTCATTGATAAATAATTTTAAAGGTTATAAAGTGCTTTTTGAAGCAGCCAACGGCGAAGAGCTTATACGCAGGATTTCGCCTAAATTTAAACCGGATATCATTTTGCTCGATATTAATATGCCTGTTATGAACGGCACCCTCACAGCCAAATGGTTAAAAAATAAATACCCCGATATTGGCGTCATAGTTTTATCAATGCTTGATGATGCTGAAAAAGTGCTCGAAATGCTTAAATTAGGGGTAAAGGGATACTTGCTTAAAGATGCTGAGCCGTTTGAAGTTGAACAGGCTCTCGAAAAGGTATCGCAGGGTGAGGTTTATTACCCCGAATTTGTTGCCCGGCTTTTGGTGGATTCTATTAATCACCCGGTTGATAAGAACAGGCTGCAAGTACGTGAAATTGAATTTTTAAAATTAGCCAGCACTGAACTTACCTATAAAGAAATTGCCGAACAAATGAGTGTAAGTGTGCGTACAGTTGATGGCTACCGCGATGCCTTATTTGAAAAACTGAAGGTCAAAAGCCGCATTGGCCTGGTTTTATTTTCTGTAAAAAACCAGTTGATAAAATTGTAATTTGCTAAAATAATTAGCAAATTTGCTTTATGGCACATGAGGAAAACCCTGAATATTTTAAGGGGCGCGGTTCGCAGGTAAATACACACAATAAGTTTTTAAAAAATAAATATGTATTAGAGCATATTGAAGGCCTTGATGAGCCCTTACTCGAAAATACGGCAACCCAGCTATTTGTTGAGAACCCCAAAAAAATTGTAAGCGAGTCAAACAGTCCCGATTTAAGCCACATGTATTCCATAAACCCTTACCAGGGATGTGAGCACGGCTGTATTTACTGTTATGCCCGCAACACGCATGAATATTATGGCTTTAGCGCCGGGCTTGATTTTGAACGAAAAATAATTGTAAAACCCAACGCCCCCCAATTATTAGAGCAATATTTTAACAAAAAAAACTATCAGCCGGTTTGCATCCTCCTTTCGGGCAATACAGACTGTTACCAGCCCGTTGAACGCAAGCTAAAAATTACCCGGTCACTTTTACAAATCTTTCTGAAATACCGCAACCCGGTAAGCATCATTACCAAAAACAACGTGATCCTGCGCGACCTGGATATTATCACCGAATTGGGCGCAATGAACCTCGTACATGTTAATATTTCACTTACTTCGTTGAATGAGCAATTAAGGCAAAAGCTGGAGCCCCGCACTGTAACGGCAACAGGCCGGCTGGCAGTTATTCAAAAACTATCTGAAAAAGGGATCCCGGTAAGGGTGATGGCCGCGCCAATTATACCGGGATTAAACAGTAGCGAGATCCCCGATATTATTAAAGCGGCTGCCGACAGGGGTGCTTTATCAGCCGGGTTCACCATAGTAAGGTTAAACGGCAGCATAGCCGAAATTTTTTCGGACTGGATAAACAAAGCCTTCCCTGACAGGGCCGAAAAGGTATTGAACGCAATAAAAGCCTGTCATGATGGTAAGTTAAACGACAGTGATTTCGGTCGCCGGATGAGCGGGGATGGGCAGGTGGCTGAATCCATTCATCAATTATTTAAAATGGCCTGCAACAGGTTTTTGGCGGATAGAGAAATGCCCGCCTTTAATTATGATTTGTTTGTGCCAAAGGGTGGAAGGCAGGTGAATTTATTTTAGTGAGTGGTTGGATTAGGTTGATTAAGTGAGTAGTTGGTTTCGGAGCATGTTAAGTCCTTGTTTTTATGAGAACTTTTTCGATGAAAATGCCAATAGCAACGCCAACCGTATAACTTAACATATCGCCCCACAAAAATACCTCACCTAAAATTAACCCGCCGATAACTGTATGGCGGATATTATTGATCCAGGGCGCCTGGTAAAGCTGGCTAAACTCTATTGCGTAACAAAACAGCAAACTTGCTATTGTAACCCAAATGGTACGCTTAATAAACAGGAACCTTACTATAAAATAAACCATTAGCCCCCATAATATATCGCCGATAAATAATGGGATACCGGCTATGTGCCGGGACAGCAGGCCGAGGGCAATAGTGATGATGGTTAAGCTTAGGTAGGTAAGGCGTGAATTTCTCATTAGCAGAGGCTGCATTATTTGCCGTACAAAATAAAACTATTATTAATTTATTTATCATTAACTTCAATCAAATTTAAGCTATAAAAAAGTTATAAGCCAGTGGCATTTTAAATGAAAACGGTAAACAATCTTCACAAAAAATCAGCAGCAGTTGTAGCCGGTCTGTTAGTCTGCTTCTTTTTATCCGGGTGC
>Ga0206864_1056_pt1 | contig 39444 bp, 31 predicted proteins | sample Alteio_BWOrgCont_42_FD_152632 | JGI IMG/M metagenome (GOLD analysis project Ga0206864, IMG submission 152632) | Enriched cells from forest soil in Barre Woods Harvard Forest LTER site, Petersham, Massachusetts, United States -... | ecosystem: Environmental > Terrestrial > Soil > Temperate forest >...
TTGACGACACCGTGCATGGCCTCGTCCCCGGCTCGCAGGTGAAGTTCAAGGGCGTGCCCATCGGCTCGGTGCAATCCATCCGCCTTGATTATCGTCAGCCCGGCGGCGACCGCCGCGTCCCCGTCCTCATCCAATTGAATGTCGACCGTTTGCAGCATCAGCTCGGCGTGCTCGAGGACTTGTCCGACCCCGCCGTGCTCGCCGCGCAAGTCCACCGCGGCCTGCGCGCCGAAATGCAGGTTGAGCACTATGTCACCGGCGAAATGTCCGTCGAACTGGAATACCACTCGCCCGTGCCCGCCTTTGTCCCCGTCACCACTCCGCCGGGCCTCTCGGCCTATCCGGTCATGCCCTCGGTTCCTTCCGAAGACGTCGCCAACTTCCAAAAAGCCCAGGACATCATCTCCTGGCTGCCGACGTATGATTTCAAGGGCGAGATTGAAAAAGTCGGCGACAAAATCGATTCCGCCACCACCATGGTTTCCGTCATCCCCTACGCCGAATATAATCAGCACATCCGCCAGGCGCTCGGCCCGCTCGTCAATTTCAACTTCCCCTCCTGGCAGCGCAACTTCGACAACTTTTTCTCCCGGCTCGACAATTATCAGGGCGCCATCGGCGACGCCAACCGCCTCTTTTATTCCGAAAGCCAGGACTTCGTCGCCATGAACGGCCAGGCCCGCAGCCAGCTTCAGCAATGGGACGCCAACCTCGCCGCCCTGCGCGCCGCCCTCCAGCCCACCGACCCCTCTCTGGCCCACCTCACCCACAATTTCGAGCAGCTTTCCGGGGACATGAAAAGGCTCACCGACAAGCTCAACGCCTTCGAGCAACAGCCCAGCCTGCTCGACAAAGTGGCCCCTTAGCCTCCGTCGCCTGGTATTTTCCGTTGACAGCCGCGCCCCGGCGCGGTTTTATGACCCTTTTTCCGCCTAATTTCCGGCCCTCCTGCCATGAAAGTCACCTCCTCCATCAAGTCCCTCAAGAACCGTCACCCCGGCTGCCAGGTCGTGCGCCGCAAGGGCCGTATCTACGTCATTAACAAGACGAACCCGCGCTTCAAAGCCCGCCAGGGCTAAAACCGCCCCTTTTCGCTCACTCTTACCTATTTTCGCCGTGAAAAAAGAAGGCCATCCCGATTACCACCCGGTCTGCTTTGTGGACGTCTCCACCAACCGGAAGTTCCTCACCCGCTCCACCATGCGCTCCAAGCAAAAGGAGACCATTGATGGAGTCGAATACAATGTCGTCGTGCGCGACGTCACCAGCGACTCGCACCCCGCCTACACCGGTGAGAAACGCTTTGTGGACGCTGCCGGCCGCGTCGAAAAGTTCAAGACCAAGTTCCAGCGCCTCCGCAAGTAAGGAGCCGCTTGGGAATGGTGTTCAAAGGTAGGGCGCGCTGCCCTCAGCGCGCCGTTTTACTCGTGGCAAATCGCTTTTTCCGGGTTGCTCGAGTTTGGGGTGAACGCTCTTTCCCAAAGATTTGTCTTTAGGCCCACCCGTGCCCGCCGCCCCCACAGTCGTTGATGGACTTCTGCTCCCGGACGGTTCATTTTTTGCCCCATGAACACCCCCGCATCCCGCAGCTTGCTGGCTGCCGCTTTGGTTCTGGCTGCTTCTTTGGCCTATGGCGCTGATACCGTGCCTTCGCGCCCGGACGTTTCCCCCGCGAAACCCGTCATCCCCGGCCACACCTTCAAGCTGGCCGATTTCGGGGCCAAGGGTGATGGCACCACCCTGAATACCGACGCCTTCAAAAAGGCCATCGCCGCCGTGGGCAAGGCCGGCGGCGGCACGCTCGAGGTCCCGGGCGGCACTTATTTGACCGGGGCGATTGACCTGTGCTCCGGGCTTAATCTCCACCTCGCGGCGAACGCCACGATCAAGTTTTCGCCGAATTTTGATGAATACCGCAATGGCGCCCGCTTCCGCCCGCTCATCGGGGGCGCCAAGCTCAATGACGTCGAGATTTCCGGCGAAGGCATCATCAACGGCTCGGGCGAGGCCTGGTGGCCGTCGGCCATCGCCTTCAAGACCGATGCCGACTCCCGGCATATTACCAACAACACCAGCCCCCGGCCCACCATGCTCAACCTCACCGGCTGCCAGCGCGTGCTCCTGCAGGGCGTCACCTTCACCAGCGCGCCGGTCTTCAACATCGTCCTTTCCAATTGCGAGGACGTCACCGCCGACCACGTGAAAATTTTCAACCCGAACGATTTGTCCCCCAACACCGACGGCATCGACCCCGCCGGCTCGCGCCGGGTCCTCATCACCCATTGCAACATCGATACCGACGACGACTGCATCGCCATCAAGTCCAGCAATGCGAAAACCCCCGTGGAGGACATCCTCGTCACGGACTGCACCTTCGGGCATCGCTACGGCTGCGCCATCGGCAGCGAGACCAACGGCTCCGTCCGCCACGTCACCTTCCGCAACTGCACCTTTGACGGCAACCGCATCGCCATCTACCTGAAGGCCAGCCGCGACCGGGGCGGCGTGGTGGACGACGTGGTCTACGAAAACATCACGATGAAAAACGTCGGCGAAATCATCCACATCGCCAGTTATTACCCGGATAATAAAATTCCGGCCCCGGGCGTGAAGGTGGAGCCCGCCCCGTTGGGCGACCACACGCCCCAATGGAGCAACATCACCATCCGCAACATCGTCGCCACCGGGGGCACCCGGGACGCCGGCGTGATTATGGGCCTGCCTGAAGCCCCGGCCGCCAACATCACCCTTAGCAACGTCACCATCGAGGCCCCCACCGGCCTGCGCCTCGGCTACGCCAGCAAGATTACTCTGGATAAGGTCAGCATCAATGCCGCCAAAGGCCCCCCGCTCATCACGGACGACACCGTCAAAGGCCTGGTTCAGGGTTCATCACCCGCTGGTTCCAAGTCGGCCCAGGCGCATTACTGAATTGATAGAAATTCGCTTTTTCGGGGTTGCACGGGTTTGGGGATGGGACTTAACCAATGCTATGGTTGGCTGGTAGGTTCATTTATCAGCCCTTTGTTGTGGTGTGCTGAGTATCCTCACTTAGTACAAGACTTGGCATGTTTATCCATTGAGAATAGAAACGATGAAATTCATTTCGCTCTTCTTCTGTCCATCGAGTGACTTGTACGCCAACAATAGCAGTGCCATCCTTTTTATAAATGTAAATCCAGTTGTTTGTCTGAAGATAGCAAGCAGATTGCAATGCTGCCAATATGAATAATACTAGAAATAGGCCGGCTGAGTAGCGCCAAGGCAAGGGCAGCAACACATACGAAAACATGGATAAAACCAGATAAATTCCAGCCAAACGAGCCGCCTTTTTAAGTTGTTTACTTGGCCCTTTAAAGTCGGTCAATTGCGACGCAAGCTCTCGTCGCAAGGCGATTCGTTCCGCTTTTTCATGACCCCAGCCAAAGAGATCCCAAAAACATTCCATGCGATCTGGAAAAAACTCCACGGAACAGCGCCAGCACGCATTTCGATAGGTGAACTTTCTTGATGTATTCATACTTATTACTGATAGGAAATTCCTTTTTCGTGCAGCCAGGACTGGGCGGGCGCGGATTACTTCCCCTTTCGCACCTTATTCTTCGCATCCTCGCGTTCTTCCTCGATGCGCGTGCGTTCGCGGCGGAGTTCCTCGCGGAGCTTTTCATATTCCTCCGCGTTGCCCGCGGCCCGCGCCGCCGCAATCTGCTGGTTGAGGAATATCTCCCGCTCCGCCAGCTTCGCCTTGTGCCGCTGGTCAATGTCCGCGAGTTGTTTCTTCTGCTCCTTCGTCAATTCCTTCCCGCCCTCCGGGTCGGCGGCATTAAGCCGTTCCATCGCCAGTTCATACGCGCTTTTCATGGATTCACCAAAACCGTTTCCGAAGGTTGAAGCAAGCTTGGTGTGGGTCGTCGCAGTTTGGTTTTGGCCATGTTGGTTCTCGCCCTGAAGGGGCGAAGGAATCCAGCCCAGGGGTTGAGCGAAGCGAAACCCTGGGTGGGATATCCAAAAAAACCACCGCCCTGTAGGGGCGGAGGAACGCACGGCTCCTGCGCCCTTTCCGGGCACAAGTTCCCGGGGTTTCGCTTCACTCAACCCCGGGCTCTGCTCCCGCAGCCTTTCAGGCTGCCGTAGTCACAAACTTACAGCTTTACGCCACCCGCACCGTAAACACCGCGAACCCCGTCAAAATTCCCACCGGCAACGCAAAATACCACCACCGCGGCGGACGCTCCTTCGGCTGCGCCAGCAACATCGCCACCAACACCGCCAGCGCCGCAAACGACCCCGCCCGCGCCGGCTCAATTTGCAGGTGCATGAACAAACCTGGCAACGGCGGCGCCAGGTTCGCAATCTTTTGCATCAACCCGACCACCCCCAAACCCGCCGCATTCGCCAGCCACGCCAGCCAGGTCAACGGTGGAAATCCGACTAATCCCGCCACCACTGCAATCGCCCCCGCCCACAACGCCGCGCACGTCAGCGGAAAGAAAATCAAATTTAGCACCAGCACGTGCGCGGAAAAAACGCCAAAAAACTCCGCCGTCAACGCCGAACTGCACAACACCGCCGTCCACGAGGTCACCACCAGGTCCATCAGCCTGTCCCACAGCCAGACCACGCATTTTTGCCACGGCGCATAGCTTTCCGCCGGCACGTCCCGCCACGGCCGCCAGCGCGTCCGCACCGCCCAACGCAACAGCGGCGCATACAAAATCAGCCCCAGCACAACCCCGAACGACAGCTCGAAGCCGGAATTCCCCAGCGCCAGCGGGTCCACAATCAAAGTCGCCACGCCCGCCGCGACAATCGCCGCCAGCGGGCTCCTTGCGCGCCCAAACCACCGGGCCAGCAAATAAAAAGTCAGCATCAGCGCCGTCCGCCGCGCCGAGGGCGTGCCGCCTGCGATTTCCACATAAAGCCACGCGACCCCGAGCGTGAACGCTTCGCCCAGCACATGCGGCAGGCCGGGGATTTTCCGCAGCAGCCACCACAACGCCGCTGCCAGCACCCCCACGTGCAGCCCGCTGATGGCAAAAAGATAAATCTCGCCGGAAACCGTGAACGCCTCGCGCTGGTTTGCATCGAGCAGCGAGGGCTCGCCCAGCAGCAACGCGGTGTAAATGCCGCCGTATTTATTTTCCCACGCCACCGGACCATGGCGCAGCAAAGCCTCGATATGTTCGTGTTGCGCCGCCAGCCAGTTTTGCCACGAACTCGCCGGCGCCACCTTCTTTGTCACCCGCCCGCGCGTGAGTTCAAACCACGCCCCCTGCGCGTGCATATACGCCCGAAACCTTGCCGCATCTTCCGACGATGGGTCGGCCGGGTTCGGAGCAATGTTCGGCAAATAACTCAGCACTCCCGTTACCTCAATGGACGTCCCGCGCGCCGGCGGTGTTTCTCCCGCCCGCACCCGCACGCGGAACAACACATTCCTTTCCTCAAGCTCCGCTAAAACTGTCGGCGCTGCCACGACTTCCGCTAGGCCTCCGGCGTAATCACTGCCGGCTTTTTGCGAAAAATTGCGCGTCACCCGCAAGGTCAGCGTCGCCTCGCGTTCAGGCAGCCTGGCCCAGTCGGTTGAGGGCAGAGGTACGCGCACTTCCTGCCAGGCCCACGCAAGCAATGTCCCCGCGATTAAAAAAGCCGCGCCCCACGCCGCGCAAATTTTCCTCTCTCGAAAGCCCGTCAACGACGCCCGCAGCGCCACCACCATCGCCCCCGCGGCAAAAAAACCAGCCAGCCCCGCCAGGATTTTTGGCGGCGTCTCCGGCAGAATTGCCGCCAGGATATATCCGGCCAGCACCGCCGTCGCGACCCACAGCACCGGTGCGCGGCGCGCCTCGGTCGCCGGGCGGGGCGGGGGAGCAGGTTCCGGAGCAACTTCCGGCATAACGCGCCCAATTCAGGCCAACTCTCTCCCCGAGCCAATATTATTTTTAATCTTTTATCGGTGGATTCTTGTTCCGCGCGGTCGCCGCCCCAGCCCTTGGCCCGCCCGGCCGACGCAGAATTTTGGTTGAAATGCCCGCTGGGAAGGGATTTAATGAAGTCTTATCGTCTTAAATAAGCTGAAGATATACTGAGTTTCGACCAACGCATGAACAGACCCAAGCACTCCGCAGGGCGCCCATCCGGGTTTCCCCGTAACCCCCTGCATTGATGGCGGTTCAATACACCAGCACCGGGGCGCCACGCCCCATGGCTCCGCGTCCGCCGATGGGCGGGCCAGGTCCCCGGGGGCCACGCCGCCCTTATCCCAGCCCGCACATTCCGCAGGTTCGCAAGAACGAGCGCATCCGCGCCCCCGAAGTCCGCGTCATCGGCCACGATGGCAAGCAAATCGGCATCCTGCCCACGCGCGAGGCCCTCCGCATCGCCCAGACCCAGGGCTTTGACCTCGTCGAAGTTTCGCCCGCCGCGCACCCGCCGGTGTGTAAAATCCTCGATTACGGCAAATACATGTACGAGGAAGGCAAGAAGCAGAAGCACCACAAGGCCCACGCCTCGAAGCTCAAGGAAGTCAAATTTCGCCCGCGCATCGAGCACCACGACTACATCACCAAGCTCCGCCACGTGGAGGAATTTCTGTTCCACAGCGACAAGGTGAAGCTCACCCTCTTTTTCAAGGGCCGCGAAATGGAGCACAAGGAACTGGGCTTCGAGACCATGAAGCGCGCCATCACCGACCTCGCCCACGTCGGCGTACCGGACCAGCCCCCGCGCCTTTTCGGCCGCAATATTTCCACCACGCTGTCGCCCCTCCCGCCCAACAAGCGCAAATGGAAATACAATTTGCGCGAGGGCGAAACCGTGCCGCACGCTCATAACCTCGGTCATGCCCGTGATCAATCTCACGAACACGATGAGGATGATGAAGATGACGGGCACGATGCGCCGAAAGCGCCCGCCGGCGCCGTCACTTCCCTCGGCTCCGCCCTGGATTCCGCCCACGCCGCGGCCAAACCGCCCGTCCCGGGCAAGTGATCCGCCCGAATATTTCTATGCCGCCGGCCGCCCCAGCCAGGCTTCGTGTAACCGGACTCTTTTTCCGTGGCGCGCGCGTCGCCACCTTTGTTGCTCTCGGGTGTCTCCTCTTTCCCCATTTGCGCGGGGCGGAGACGCAACTGTCCGGCCAGACGTACCTGCCCTTGTCCGATGTCGCCGCCCGCTACGGCATGAAGCTCGGTTGGGGGGAGAGCGACAAGACCATGCAGCTGCAAAATAGTTACTGCACCATCGAATGTACGGTGAACGAACGCAGCCTCCGCCTCAACGGCCAGCCCATGGCGCTGGGCTTTCCCATCATCGATCGCGGGGGCATGTTTTATCTCGCGAAACTTGATTTTGACTACAACCTCTTTCCGCTCCTGTCCCCCGGGCAGATTCCCGGCGTGCCCTCGCTCCACCGCATCATCATCGACCCCGGCCATGGCGGTGACGACCCCGGCACGCAAAACGCCGCGCTCCAAACCAACGAAAAGACCAACACGCTCGACACCGGTTTGCGCCTGGCCGAGGAACTCCGCAAGCGCGGCTACGAAGTCATCCTGACGCGCACGAGCGACGTGACTTTCGACCGCAAGAAGCGCCCGATTTTCGCCAACAACTCGAAGGGCGACCTCTACCTCAGCATTCATTTCAACGAAACCGACGTCAACTCCGTCTCCGGCGTGGAGACCTGGATTCTCACTCCGCCCTGGGAGCCCTCGAGCACCCAGCCCAAATTCGTCGATGCCGATAAAAACGTGCTGCCGGGCAATCGTTTTGATTTATGGAACACCCTCATCGGATTTTCCGTTGAGCGCACCGTCACCAAGGAACTCGGGGCGGAAAACCGCGGGGTGAAGCGCGCGCGTTACGATGTGCTCGTCCCGCTCAACATGCCGGGCCTGCTCGTCGAATGCGGTTTTCTAAGCAACCCGACCGAAGGCCGGCTGATTCTCACCCCGGACTACCGCCAGAAAATCGCCCTCGCCCTCGCCGATGGCATCGACTTGTACAAAACCACGCTCGACAAATTGCGCCCGCACACTCCCGCGCCGCCCCCTTCGCCCACGACGCCCCCCCGCCATCCCGAGATGATCAACGAAATCAGTTTGCCGCGGTCGGTTGCGCCTTAAAATTAATTGGCCTTGGCCGCGGGCAGGGTCGTGTTCGCCATCACCGTCGTGGCATCCGCTTCCGAGGCCAGGATAAATCCGCCATTGAGATCAACGCTTGCCGGAACATCCGCTGCTCCCGTTGGCGTCGAGAACGTCAGCGTATCGCTGCCGCTGCCGGAAGTGTAATTCGCGAAACCGCCGGATTTCAAGACCAGCCGTGGTTTGCCTTTTACGGTGACTGGTTCGCTGAAATGAATCGAAAAGGCGCCGCTCCCGGCGTTTTGTATGCCCGCGACTTCTGTAACCCCGGGTCCGCTCGTGCGTTCCGGGTCCCACGCCCCGTTAAATGCCCACTTCGCCGTTACCTCCTCCGGCTTGGGCGAGCCCGGCGCCTTGTCGAGGTTGTTCGTCATCCAGGGATAATTACCGCCTTCTTTTTTGTCATTGAAGTAATAAGCGCGCTCGCCCCATTTGTTCGACGCATCCAGACCCTGATTTTTCGCGATGTCCGCCGCCGTCGGCGTCGAGCCATCCAGCGGGTACACCACGCGGTACGGCGGTTTGTCGTTCTGCATCTTCGACATCGTGCAATCGAGGAAGAAAAACAAACCATCGTGATGGTGCCGCCCGAGGTTGAAGCCGTACGCGCCGTCATACTGGCAGTTGCGGATGACGAATTTCTGCGTGGCGTCATACTGGCCGTCGTGCCACATCATCGCCTCGATGCCCTGGTTCATCTCGTAAAGTTTGCTGTCTGTCATGTAACACGCGGCATGCGGGCACACAAAATCCACCGAGCCGGTCACATTCAGGCGCGCGTGGTAATAATGCCCGTCGTTCTGCCAGAGCGCGATTGTGTCGTCCCCGTCGCTGTAAACATTGCAGTCCTCAATCACGCAATGGTCGCACACCCGCCCGGAGAAACACTCCGCATGCACGCCTTTCGAGCCCGCCGTGTTGCTCACCGTCAGGTTCTGGAAAATGCAATCCTTTCCGCCGACATTGATGACCGACGCCGCCGGCGCCACGATGCGCGTGCCGTCCCGGCTTTGCCCGCGCAGGGTGACATACGGCGCGCTCATCCGCAAAATCTCGCTGTAAAACCCGTCCTTGATGTAAATGACCATCCGCTGGGTATTGTCTGCCGGGATGGAATTGATGGCTTCCTGGATGGTCTTGAAGTTGCCGCTGCCATCCGCCGCCACCGTGATGTCGGGCTTCGGCAGCGCCGCATACGAAGGCGCCGGCCACTTTCCCGGGTTGGGCATCGCCGTGGACTTGAACGCCGCTTCATCGTCCGCGCTTACGGTTTGTTCGGCGGCGCGGCAGTGGAGCACGGTTGCCGGCAGCATCAGGGCGCCGAGCAGTAGGGAAACAAAAGAGAACGATGAGGACCTGTTCATGTTGGGATAAAATTAAAATTGCTCTATTGGCCGGTTGCGGGGTTGCTCCGCAAAATCGCGCCTTTGACACCCAGTGCCGGCGCTTTGCCCGTCAACGGTGCTTTGCTCGCGGTGCTCAGGCGCTTGTCGTCCACCTCGGAGGTCTTTCCACCCAGGAGCAGCGGCGAGCCTTGCTTCGGGTTGATCACGCAATCGAGAAACGTGATGCCCTTCGCGTCGGTGACGATGAAGCCGCTGGCCGAATCAATGTGCACGTTGTTGAACGTAATGTCCTCAATCGGCATTTCGGGCAGGCCGGTGATGCTCCCGGCGTTTTTGGCCCCGCGGGCCGTGATGTTGTTGAACAGAAATCCATGGTAACGCGGCGTGCCTTCATCCACGGGGAAAACATCCGACGGCTTGTCGTTGCCGTGGTAATACGTCGTAATCTGGAAAGGGTCGGGTACGTCCTGCATCACGATATTGACGCCGATCACGCCTTCCACCACGCCGCCGCGCCCGCGTTGCGACTTTATCCGGATGCCCACGTCCGTGTTCTGAAACACACAATTAGAAATCACCACGTTGTGCACCCCGCCGGACATTTCGCTGCCGATGGTCACGCCGCCGTGCCCGTGCATCATCACGCAGTTGGTGATGGCGATGTTCTCATCCGGCTTGCCCACCTCGCGGCCCACCGCGTCCACGCCGGATTTCAGCGTCACGCAGTCGTCGCCCGTGTCAATGCGGCAATTGCTGATCTGCACGTTCTTGCAGCTGTCGGGGTTGATGCCGTCCGTGTTTTGCGAGCGCGCGGGGCTTTCAATCGTCACGCCGTCCACTTTCACGTTTTCACAGAAGAGCGGGTGGATGTTCCACGATGCCGAGTGATGCAGGGTTATCCCCTGGATGACGACGTCCTTGCACCGCACCAGGCGGATGAACTGCGGGCGGTCGCCGCCGCGCTGCACTTCCGGCACGCCCTCCGGCCGGGGTAAGCCCCCCGCGGTGGCCACCCACCAATATTCTCCCGTTCCCTCCATCGTGCCGCGGCCCGTGATGGTTATTTTTTCCGCGTCCTCGGCCCAGATTACCGGCCCCAGTGATGTTGACCCCGGTCGCCACGGGTTTTCCACTTGGGCGAAGTCCGCGGGGCTCATGCTGGTCTGCAGGGTCGCCCCCGCCTCCAGGTTCAAGGTCACGTTGCTTTGCAGGACAATTGTGCCGGTGTAATAAGTGCCCGGTGGCACGTAGACGGTGCCGCCGCCGGCCTTGGCGCAGGCTTCCACCGCTTTGTTGATCGCCGCGGTGTCGAGCGTTTTGCCGTCACCGGTCGCGCCATAATCGCGCACGTTAAAAATTGTGGAAGGCGCGGTTGCGCCGAACGCGGGCGCCGCCGCGGCTAGAATCATCAGCAAACCCGCCGAAAACCGGCGTAAGGAATAATTTTTCATTTTCCGCAACAAACCGACAGTGGGGTAATTAAGCTCACACGATAAAGCTCGTCTAAGCTCGGGGTGGGGTGACTTTCTTCCTCCAAAGCCCGCCACGGGTCAAGCCCGTTAAGGGGAGGCGTTTACGGGTTGGCTTCCGACATTTTGTCAATGCGGACGTTGTGCAACGGGCCGATAAGGTTGTTAATCCCCGCGGCAAGATACCAGTGGCCATCTTGCTTGGCGAAAACTAAGGGAATTCGGATGATGGTATCGGGGTCCATTCCCGGTGGAAGTTTTTCCAGAGGGATGGGCGGTACAATCCCGTAGATGGTGCGGTCCAGAAAAATGGCCCGGTTCGAGCCAGAGTGAATTTCGGGGGTCTGGCCAGCCATGGTGACGAACACCTTGCTGAGTTGACGCAGGCGAATTTGGCCGGATTCTCCTTCTTTCTGAAAGTTTTGGAACACTCGCAAAAGTTCCTTTTCCTGACCCGGCAGTGAATAGTTGTTGGCCACGGCTTCGAAATTGCCTTTCTGCAAGAGATGAGCGATGTCGGCCACTGCATTATCCAAGGCGGCGACATCGGCGTTGGTGCCCGCTGGGTCGGAGGCCCCTGCCGGGGCGGGCGGCAGCACCGGTGCCGCGACTTGGGCCACTGGCGCAAGTGGCAGCACAGACGGAGCGACCCGTGCAACTGGCGCCGGCGCTGGTGACGAGGCGGGCGGCGGGCTGGATCCCGCGCCCTGGCGGAAATAGAGGAACAACGCGACGAGCAAAGCGAAGACCACAACCCCAAGGAAGATTTTAGAGGGCTTGTTCATATTGTCCTTAGGGGTGGAAGCGAATGGAACGTGGGGGTGAGGCAAATATCCGTCCCATGACCGTTATTCCACCAGGGCCAAACATTTTTGCTTATCACGGCGCGGGTTGCAATGCTGCGGCCGGAGCAGAGGCATCGGGTTCCCTAAAGAGCAAGACCTGATTGTAGTCATCCCCTTCAACGGCGAGGATGGTCTTGCCTTTGAGCGCCCCGCCGAGGTCAGCGCGCTCGGGCAAGCCATAGCCACTCCAATAAGCCGAGGTGCCATCGGAGCACTGGATGAGCGACCCGCTGAGTGCGGTGACGGTTTTGCCCTTAAGCACGCCAGTCCCGCTGACGAGGTGGGGTGGGGTCGCCAACAACATAAACCCAATTTGGATGTTTTCCGGCAAAATCATTGTGCTGGCCGCGTCCGGAGCAGCGTCATTTTTTTCCTTGGGGGTCAGATGCTGCGCATCCGCCGCCACCATTCGATTGTTTTTTGAAGCCGGCCCGGTGAAACCACCCCAGGCCACCAAAGTACCGTCAGAACATAACGCCAGCAGGTAGTTGAGATCGTCCTGCGTAGCGATAGCGACGACTGTTTTTCCCGCCAATACGCCCTCCATCTTGACCAGGTAGAGTTCATCGTGGGCAGTTTGGACCACGGGTGTTTTCGCGTATTGCCAGACCGTCAGCGTGCCATCGGAGCAGAAAATAGCTTGGGAGGTCAGGGCGGTGATTGTTTTGCCGGCCAGCAGCCCCCGTGTGTTCCCCACCGCGGCCGCGGGTTCAGTGACAGGCCCCCATCGGATGAAGGTTCCATCGGAACACAACGCGGAATAGACCTCAGGTCTGATGGCGACAACTTTTCGGCCCTTGAGGGCGCCAAAGTCAAACAACGTCGGTTCGTCAACCGATTGGTGCGGATCAGGCTTATGAAACTCTCTGCCCACCGCACCCCAGGCATACACTGAACCATCCGAGCAAAGGGCATAATTACGACCTCCTGAGGTTGCAATGGCGGTGATTTTTTTGTCCTTGAAGGTCCCGGGCCGGTGGACGAGGACGGGTGAAATGGCGTAAGCCTGCATGCTGGGATGATCCTTGTCTAATCCGTGCCGGCCTATGCCCAGTTGGCCGTCCTGATTGCTGCCCCAGGCCACGAGTGTGCCATCCGAGCACAGCGCCAGCGTGTGCTCGCCGGCCCGATCGTGAGCGATGGCCGTGATGGTCCGGCCTTTCAGCACGCTGGAGGTATCCACCAAGCCATCCATTCTCGGATTGGCCATCACCGGCCCTTCGCCCATATATACTTCACGATTACTATACCGCATGGCGACGCCGGTTGGCGCAAGCGGGGGCGTGGGCGGCGGCGAGCCCGGCTGGTTCTCGGGATGTTTCACTACCCAGTCCTGGATGAACTGCTGGTCTTCCTTGCTGAATCCGGTGAGCGGAAACGACTTCGGTGAAGTATGGCCGCTCACCTTGAGATTGAATACCCATTGGATTAAAACGACATCGTTTCCCTTGACACTGTAAATGGTGCCATAAATCCAGCCGCTGGCTTGGCCGGTGACAGTAAAGATATGCCCGTCCGCATCCGTGAGCATCCGCAGCGTTCGCTTGGGCTCAGGTGTGGACGCTGCCGTCGAAGTGTTGTCGGCGGTTTTATCTGGAGCAGCGTCCGTGCCGATCAAAGCGGAAAAGCCGCAGAACATCGCCGCGCCAATAAGCCAGGGGCGGAAATGGATACGTCTCAATCCTCGATGGATCGAATGCGGCATGGGGTAGAGCATTTTAATATACTTTAGCTAAATCTATTTAGCAAGGCCACGCTGCATGGGGCCATGCCTGCTCAAGCAGCGCCTACCCGACATTCAGTGCCTTTGCTCCTACGCTGCGCCATGACCTTTTACCTACGCAAATCGTGACCTCGGGGGCTACTCGTTCGCCGCCACTTCGGGTATATTCGCCACGCTTGCCCGAGCCAGCCCAATGCCAGCCCGGGCCAAACATCCCAAAAAAATCCTTCCATGAAAAAAATCCTCCTCTCCCTTCTCGTCGTCGCTGTGCTCGGCGCAGCCTTCTATGCCTTCAACCCCGCTTCGCCCGTTCCGGCGACCGCTCCTGCGAAAACCGCGAGCGCACCAACCACCCGCGCAACCCCGCCGGCCACCACCCCGGCAAAAACGCCTTCTCCCGCAACTGCTACTTCTCCGGCGAAAAAAGAAGCTGAAATACCGGACGATTTCGTCAAGACGGTCCGCATCACCCTGTCCCCGCAAGCCACTTTTGGTGAGAAGGAGGCCGCTTGGGAACAATTGCGCAACGACGGGCAACTTGACCAGGCCATCGCCGCACTCGAGAAAGAAGCCCAGGCGAATCCCGGTTATCCCGAGACCTTTGTCGCCCTCGGCCGCGCCTACATGTATAAGTCGGGAACGGTTTCGGATATTTCCCAAGTGGGCGCTTTGGGTATGAAAATAGACCAGTCGTTCACCTCCGCCTTGAAGCTGGATCCCACCAACTGGGACGCGCAATATTTCCGCTCCGTGTCCTTCTCCTTCTACCCGGCGTTCATGAATAAGGGGCCGGACGTCGTTGCCGGTTATCAGGCGCTCATCCAGCAACAGGAATCCCAGGCTCCCCAACCGCAATTTGCCAACGCCTACCTGAATCTTGGCCAACAATACCAGAAACAAGGCGACAACGATTCCGCACAGAAAGCCTGGCAGCGCGGCGCCGCCCTGTTTCCCGACAACCAAGCGTTGCAGAAAAAAGTCAGCCCGCCCGCGGCCCAGCAATAATGGGCCCGCCCATCCTGTGCGAAAGCCTTTGCCGCCGTTCTCCTTAACCTTCACCATCCACCCATTGCCAGCATGAGCAACCTTTCGCAATCGTCCGCCCGCCCGCAGCCTGTTCAGCCGTGGCTCGCGCGTTTTTTCTCCTGCGAACCCTTCCATTACCTGTTTTTGGGCGGGTTCGTGGTCTGCTTCTACTTCTGGCTGCGCATCCACAATTTCTGGACCGCCCAGACGGCCTATGTGTCCACCTTGGTCGCGGCGCAATTTGCGCTCTACTCCTGGCGTAATATCTTCAAGCGGAATATTTGGCCGGGAGGCATGGTCGGGTACGGCGTCTTTTTCGCGGCCAGTTTTGCGCTGGCGCTGGCCGTGGCGCCCCAGGCCCAAAATGAATTCTGGTGGGTCCGGCTGGTTTATACCGGAATCTCGTTCGCGGTTTTGCCGCTCTGGGGTGCCATCATGCTGGCCATCCCCGTGGGCTTTCTCTATCTGCCCCTCACGCAGGGCTGGAACTTGCAGGATTATTCATTCGGGGACTGGTTTGGCGCGGTTTACCCGATTGTGCTGCCCGCCGCCCTCGGCCTGCTCATCAAGCAGCAAAACAATACGAACACCGAACAAGCGCGCTTGATTAAGGAATTGGAGGCGACCAAAAAAGCGTTGGAGCTCGCCCGCGACCGCGAGGGCGAACTCGCCACCTTGCGCGAACGCGAACGCCTCGCCCGCGATTTCCACGACACCCTGGGCCATCAACTCGTCACACTGACCGTCCAACTCGAAGCCGCGCAACGCTTGCTCGCCGTGGATCCCACGCGTGCCGCCACCTTGTTGCAGGACATGCAGAAACTTTCGCGCTCCAGCATGGATGAGTTGCGCCGCGCACTCGACAACTTGCGCGCCTCCGGCCTCGGTGACCGCGCGTTGGCGGCGGCGTTGCAAGACCTCTGCGCGGACACGACCAAACATTTCAACGTGCCAGTGGATTGCAAACTGGCCGCGAGCACCGATGCGCTTCCCCGCGCCGTGGCCGAGGTTCTTTGGCGCGTCGCGCAGGAAGGCCTGACGAATATCGGCCGCCACGCCCAGGCCCGTAGCGTCCAGATGAAATTGGACGTGCTCCCCAAAGAAATCATTTTGCGCGTGGCCGATGACGGCGTCGGCCTGCCGCCCGGCGCGGAAGACAAGCCCGGGCACTACGGCTTGCGTGGCTTGCGCGAACGCGTCGAGGGCCTCGGCGGGACATTTACGCTGGCAACTCCGGCGGGCGGTGGCACCATCCTGGAGGCCCGCTTGCCCATCATCACCTGATGAAACCCATTCGAATCCTGCTGGCCGAAGACCAGACCCTCATGCGGCAGGGGCTCAAGACCATCCTGGAGCTTGAGCCGGATTTCCGCGTGGCGGGCGAGGCGGATGACGGCCGCGCCGCCGTCAAACTCGCCCTGCAATTGCGCCCCGACATCATTCTCATGGATGTGCAGATGCCGCAATTAAACGGCGTGGAGGCCACCACCGAGATTTGCCGTTCTTGGCCCGAGGCCAAAATCATCATTCTCACCACTTTTGACCGCGATGATTACGTTTTCCAGGGCGTGCGCGCCGGCGCCCGCGGCTATTTGTTGAAAGACCTGCCCGCGGTAAAATTGATCGAAACCATTCGCCGCGTGCAGGACGGCGAGACGTTCATCCAGCCCGAGATTGCCTCGCGTGCGCTACGCAGCGCCTTGCACTCGCCCGGCGAATTCGTGGAACCGCTTTCCGAACGCGAGCGCGAGATTCTCGTGCTGCTCGCCCAGGGTGTGCCCAACAAGGAAATCGCCGACAAACTGCACATCGCCGAAGGCACGGTCAAAAACCACGTCACCAACATCCTCGGCAAACTGCAGGTGCAAAACCGCACTCAGGCCGCCGATATCGCGCGCCGGCGGGGTTTGATTTAATTACCTCACGCCTGGCGCAGCAAAAAATACGGCTGGTTGCCGAGGGTGGGGTTGAAGCCGGGATACAGCGCCGGCCGGCTTTCGCCGCGGGCCATTTCAAAATAATAAGTCAGCGCGTAAGGCGCATCCGTATACTCTCCCGGTATCGTTGCACGGAACCCGCCGTCGGCGTCGCGGGTCATGTCCAATGTTTGCCACGCTTCGGCTTGCTGCGTATGGCGGTAGTGCAATCGCGCGGATGTGGAAACGCCATTGCTTGTCGGCGTAAGCGCAATCGCCACGGCCTGGCCGCGCTTGAACGGCGGCGGCAAAACATGCGCCAGGTTCGTAATAGGCCGTGATACCGGTCGGCCCAACGCAGTGTGCAGAAGTTCAGTAATGACTTCCTCCGGCAACCCGGTCACCGTCGGCGCGGGTGGCGCATGTTGTTCCATGGCAATGATATCTTGATCTATCGCGGCCACGCGATCACTCCAATTCCCGCGCTGGAACCACGCATCACCATAGGTCAAATCTTTCACATAAGTTATCCCCGCCAGTTCTGCGAACTCGATCCAAATCCGTCGCGTTTCCCGGTAATTGTTCAACGCGGCCACACCCAGCGAAGGGTCGCCGGTGCGTTCGAATAACGCGTAGATCAATGCCGTGCGAACTTTTTTGGCAAAAAACCGGCCCAGGCCGATTTGTATTTGCACATCCACCGCATAACGGCGAAAGGCCGGGTCGGCGCGTTCGGGTACGCTGTCGTGCGCTTTTTCGTAGGCGTCATTCGCTGATTGCGCGAAGTCTTCCAGCCATTGTGCGACTTCCAGCGGGGAATATTTTACCCCCGGTTTGCCTTGGAGCATTTCGTCCGCGAAATCATCGATGCGCGAAAATAATTGCGGATCGAGCGGGCTGACGGTGCCAAAGCGCCGCGGGCTGGGTGTTTCACTGGGGCCGTAGGGGTCGGGGCGCTGGGTATCCACGCTCGCGGCGTCCACGATGGACATGTTCTCGTACATTTCCGGCCAGTATTGATTGTTGGAGGCCGAGGGCATATGCGCCGTCGTCACCAACGGCAAAATGCGGCTGGCGTGGCCGAGCGATAATTCGACGCTGTTCGCCGCGTCCGCAAATTCATGGCGCAACTGCCGCGCCCAAGTCTGTTGCTGCGCCTCGGGGCTGTAAAGCATCCGGCCCCAGACACGGAAGGAGTAGCGGTATTTTTCAAAATCGCCGCCGGGCGCGCGCAATGACAAGTCGGCATAGCCATCGCGCCCGCCGGGCATGCCGGAACCCTTGCGGCCTTTGAACGAGAGCGGGTCAAAAATTTCCTGGCCGAGGCTGCCGCAGAAACTGCCCGCGCGGCTGTAGCCCGCGGCAAACACCGGGTCGCCCCATAGCAGCACGCGCTGGGTGCCGGGCCAGATGCGGTGCAAAATTCCGTATTTGCGGTCGGTGGTGAGCAAATCGCCGTAGCCATAACGCAGGAAACTGCGCGCGCCGTTGCTTTGCGCGAAGGCGCCGCCGCCGCGCGCGGCTTTGGGTTGCTCGGTCTGGCGGATGGCCGCCTGCTCGTATGGCAGGCCCATGTGTTCCGCCCATAATTTCGGCGAAATCGCCACCGGCAGGCCCGTGGCGAGCGCGACGTCGATGGTCTGCTGGTCCATGCCCTTGGCATGCATGTCCAACTCCACGCGCCGCCCGCTGCGCACCAAGCCGTCAAAAATCGTGCGCCATAAATCATAGCTGCCCTCGGGCACGCCGCTTTCGCCGTGAATGCGGAAAGTCACGCCCGTGATGTTCGGGCATTCTTTTAAAATTATTTCGAGTGCATCGCGCGAGTAGGTCGCCTGCGTCTGGGGCGTAAGGCCGGTGATGACGTGGTTGGCGTACGGGCTGTTCGTCAACTGGTAGGCATGGGTCCACAAGCCGAGTTGGAATTCCAGGCCGCGCGCCGCTGCCTCGTCGCTGATAAAGCGCAGCATGGCAAAATTCGCGTCACGTTCCGCAATCGGCAAATTTGTGGCGGCGACCTCGTAGCCGGGCACCGAAAGCAGGAAGGGGTACGCGAAATAAAGGTAGGAATCGCGCACGCCTGTTGGCCCGTCGTAGCCCAGGCCGAAGGCCAGGTTGAAGCGGTTGAACCGCTGCGTGGCGAGCATGGTCAGGTAACTGCGCCAGAAATCACGGTCGTTGTACCACGCCTTGTCCTCAACATCGCTGGCAAACACCCGCATCACGCTGCGGGTTCTGTTCGCGGGCCGTTCGGCGAGTGTGTTGGAGTTTGCCGGCAGCACGGCTTCAGGAATTCCTTCAAAGGCCACGGCATCCGCCAGGTCGGTCAAGGCATACATGAGCCCGCGCGCATCCGCGCCCGCCGCCGCGAGTACTGGCCGCGTGCCGAGCCGCCCGGCGGCGATGGCCAGCGCTTCAGGCTCGTTGGTTGCGATTGCTCCGGCGTCTCGCGCCAGCGGGGAATTTTTTCCTGCCACGATGATGCAGCGCGCGCCCGGCGGTGCTTCGTCGATTTTCGCCACCACGCGCACGTCGAAGTTTTTCGCGGCCAGCGCCTCGCGCAATTGTCCGATGCCCCATTGCGCCGGGGCGGACGCTGCCACCGGGTCAGCCGGGTCGGCGATGATGGCCACGACATTGCTTGTGATTCCCACCGCGGATGCTTCCGCCCCCGCGCTTGCACAGCCGCCCAAAGTTCCCCCGACCATACCCCCGGCGGTGGCCAGGCCGGTTTTGACAATAAAATCACGTCGATTCATGGGGTAACGCGTAGGCAACCATCAGAGACCAAAAGTCTCCCTGGCGCAATCATGGAGGATGAGGATTTTCCTTCAGCTAATTTCTCTAAGAAACGGCTGGCTCCGGCGTCTCACAGGAAACAAACTAACTTATCACCCAATGAAAACCACTCGACTCATCATTTTTCTTGCCGCCGCGCAGACCGCGCTGCTTTCCGCCCAGCCCTCGCTGACCATCTACAACCAGAACTTTGCCGTCGTGCGCGACCAGGTTCCGCTCGACCTTAAAACCGGCGAAAACGTCGTACCCTATACGGGCGTCACCGCGCAGCTTGAGCCGGATTCCGTCGTGCTGCGCGACCCATCGGGGAAAACACCCTTCCGCATCCTCGACCAGAGTTACCGCGCCGACACGCTTTCCGTCGGCTACATGCTGCAACTTAACGAAGGGAAAACGATAGACTTCCTGGTGCGGGACAAGGATAACAAAGAATACCCGATGCAGGGCAAAATCATCCGCAGCGGGTACAACCCGGGCGGAAATTCTGAATACGGCTTCAATCCCCGTCCGGGTAGCGATACGCCCATCATCGAGGTCGGAGGCCAGTTGCGGTTTTCCCTGCCCGGCGAACCGATTTTCCCCAAACTGGCCGACGACAGCGTGCTGAAACCCACGCTCACCTGGCGGCTCGCCGCCGACGCCCCAGTCAAACTCAACGCCGAATTAAGCTACCTCACCAACGGCTTGAGTTGGAAGGCTGCCTACAACCTCATTGCCCCGGAAAAAGGCGACAGCCTTGATTTAACCGGCTGGGTCACCTTTGAGAATAACTCCGGCAAGGAATTCAAGGACGCCACCGTCAAGCTCATGGCGGGCAACGTGAACAAAGTTCAGGACAACCAGAATTATCCCATGGCCCGGAATGCGCTCATGGCCGATGCGGCGGCTGGCGCCCCGCCCGTTACCGAAAAAGCCTTCGATGAATTCCATCTGTACTCCCTGACGCGCCCGGTCTCCTTGCACGACCGCGAAACCAAGCAGGTCGAATTCATCCGCGCCGCCAATGTGAAGGCGGCCACCCTCTATATTTACGACGGCGCAGCGCTCAACAATTTTCGCGGCTGGGATCCTATCACCATTCGCAACAACGCGGACTACGGCACGCAGTCGAATAAAAAGGTCTGGGTCATGCGTGAATTCAAGAACAGCAAGGAAAACGGCCTGGGCATTGCGCTGCCCGCCGGCCGCGTACGTTTCTACCGTCGCGATGATTCCGACAACAGCGTGCAGTTCGTCGGCGAAAACAACCTCGACCACACTCCCGAGGGCGAGACCGTGCGCCTCTATACCGGCGACGCCTTCGACCTGGTCGGCGAGCGCACACGCACCGAATACCAATCCGACAACCGCAACAAACAGGCCACGGAGGCTTTTGAAATCAAAGTCCGCAATCACAAAACAGAACCGGTCGAAATCCGCGTCGTCGAGCATCTGTACCGCTGGACCAACTGGGAAATCACCGACAAATCCGACGACTTCACCAAAACCGACGCGCAAACCGTCGAGTTCCGCGTGACCCTCAAACCCGACGAGGAAAAAACCATCACCTACCGCGTGCGTTACGATTGGAAATAAATTTTGCCGATTTGTAGCGCGGCGGCTTGACGCTGCTTTTCTCCTGCCCGACTAATCATGTCTTCTCCGCCGCCAGAAACGCCCGCAGCAGCGCGTACAAATCCGGCGAATTCAGCAAAAACGAATCGTGGCCGAGGTCAGAGGTGACTTCGGCGTAAGTGGCGCGTTTGCCGGCGCGGAGCATCGCCTGCGCGATTTCCTGATTTTGCTCTTTGGGAAACAGCCAGTCCGACGTGAAGCCGACGACCAGCGCGCGCGCCGTCATGGGCTTGAAGGCGTCTTCCAGCGGTCCGTCCGGCCCGTGCAGGTCAAAGCGGTCGAGCGCCTTCGTGAAATACAGATACGTGTTCGCATCGAAGCGGTTCACAAAGCTCTGCCCTTGGTGCTGCAAATAGCTTTCAACCTCGAACTCGACGTCGAAGTGGCCGGGCGCGTCGCCACTATTGCCGCCAGTTTCGCGTTTTGCGCGGCCAAATTTCGAGTCGAGGCTCTTGTTTGAAAGATACGTGATGTGCGCCATCATGCGCGCAACGGCCAGGCCGACGTTCGGGCCTTTGTCCGCCTCGTAATCGCCCTGGTTCCACGCCGGATCCTGCATGATCGCGCTGCGGCCCACCGCGTTGAAGGCGATGGCCTGGGCACTCTGGCGCGCGGTTGTCGCCATCGAGATGACCCCGCGCACCATTTCCGGAAAATCAATCGCCCACTGCAGCGCCATCATCCCGCCCATCGAACCACCGACCACCGCGGCGAGGCTCTCCACCCCGAGGTGCTTCACCAGTCGCGCGTGCGCACGGACCACATCGCGGATGGTCAGCGCGGGAAAATCGAGGTTATAGCGCCGGCCCGTGCGCGGGTTGGGGGAGGACGGCCCGGTCGAGCCGCGGCAGCCGCCGAGTCCGTTCGCACAAATGACGAAATATTTCCGCGTGTCGAACGGCTTGCCCGGGCCGATGATGTTGTCCCACCAGCCGGGCTTGCGGTCTTCGGGCGCATGGCGGCCCGCGCAATGGTGGTCGCCGCTTAGGGCGTGGCAGATAAAAATGGCGTTGGTGTGCGCGGCGTTCAGCTGGCCATAAGTTTCGTAGCGCAGGGTAAATTCGGGAATTTCCGCGCCACAGTCGAACGTGAACGGCTCGCGGCAGACGAAATCCTGCGGGCGCACCACGCCCACGTCGCCTTCCTCGGCGGCGGTTTTGGACGTGGTGGCCACGGCGGTATCGTCGTCAGTCATCTGGGCAAGGATGAGGGATGATGGCCGCCGGATGAAGTCAAATTTCGCGCCCACCCCTCGAATTTAGGCAATAAAAAAGCCAGGCACCCTACGGCACACATGAAGCCTGGTTACCGTTGCTCCCTTCCGGGCCTGGCGGAGTTCACCGGTTCTACGTTGCATAGGACCCGGCCAATGTTGAGCTTCGCACGAATTAGCCCCGGCGGCAACCTCTAAATAAACAGGGTTTTCACAGCAAATGCTTCACCAGCCCCAAAATACCCTCTTTAACCGGGGAGCGATGGTGTGAAGCCTGGCGCGCGCGTAAAATGGTTTCGCGATTCTTGAGATACCATTCGTAGCTCTCCACAAACATTTCCTCGTTGGAATACCGGGGCTGCCAGTTGAGTTCCGCCCGGGCTTTGGTGATATCAAAATACAACGAGCGCCCGTACATGAGCGCATGGTAAGGCCCCAGTGGCGAAAGCCCTGCCGCGCCGGCGATTTTCATCAACACCTCCGTTGGCCCCCTTGGTACGCGGCGCACCTTGGAGCCGGTTTTGGCGTGCGCGCAGAGATGTTCGAGCACCGCGCGCATCGTGCCATAACTGTCGGTGCCGCAATTATAGGAAGTTGCGCCGGGCCGTGCCGTCGCGGCCAGGCAGACCTCGACGAGGTCGTCGGCATGGACGAATTGGTAGATATTGTCGCCGTTTCCGAACACCGGCACGTTGTAGCCCGTGCGGATCCATTCAAACAAAATTTGAAAAATCCCCAGGCGGCCATGCCCCATGATGGTGCGCGGGCGAATGATGGTGACGTCTAGTCCATCGGAGGCGTAACGCCAGCAAAGTTTTTCGCCTTCCAATTTCGCGACGCCGTACGCTTCGGCGGGTGACGGCAGCGTCTGCTCGTTCACTGGGTTCTCAGCGGGTGCGCCGTAAATGGCGCTCGAGGAAAGATAAATGACCTTCCGCAGTCCGGCTTTTTGCGCCGCGCACAGCAAATTTTCTGTGCCGGTCACGTTTACAGAGTGAAACAGTTCCTTGTCCTTTGCCAGGGGGACTTGCGCCACGCAATGGTAAACAACCTCGCATCCTTCGCACGCCCGCGCCAGTGCCACCGGGTCGCGAACATCGCCTTGTGCAAATTCAACGGAAGCAACCCGGTCGTCGGCATCCACAAGGTCGAACACCCGCACCGGCTGGCGCAGTGCGACGAGCCGGTCGCGCAACAACGCGCCAAAGTAGCCGGAACCGCCAGTGACCAGATGTTTCATGGATAGGTGTTCAGAATTTGATTTTATTTTCCACGCACCAGCGCAGCGAGCGCCGCATGCCTTCCTCGAGTTTGACCATCGGGCGGTAGCCCAACTCGCGCTCGGCGCGCGCGACCGAACAGGCGATGGTCTGGTTCATTTCCGAAAGCACGTGGATTTTCTGGTGGTAAAGGCCGAGTGCTTGCAGCGTTGCGTCGCCCACGCCCGCCGCGAAGCTCGCGAGACCCGGCAGCCGCAACCGCCGGTGGGCGCATTTCTGGCCAAACTCATTTTCGAGCAATCGTTCGATGGTATCAACGATTTCGTTCATCGAATACGGACGCCGGTCGGCGATCCAGTAAAGCTGCCCGGCGGCTGCGGGGGTAAGCGCCGCCAGTTGCAGGCCCTGGCACAGGTTGTCGATGTAGCTCATCGAGCGCAGATTATTTCCGTTGCCAACAATGGGCGCCTTGCCATCGCGGATCATCCCGAAGAACAACGTCTGGCGTGGCGGTTGAAACGGTCCATAAAACCACGGTGGGCGAATGACGACAGTTTCCAATCGGCCACGCGTGGCAAATTCCTTTGCCGCCAGTTCCAGCAGCATTTTTGAACGTCCATAGTGCCGGTACGGATGGTATGGGGAAATTTCGTCGAACAAATGGCCGGGGGGCGGATTGCCCCCGCACGGCGAATTCGAGGAGACAATCACTGCGCGCCGCACTCCGGCAGTTTCCGCCGCGGCCAAAATATTTTTCCCGCCCTCGACGTTGATTTCGTAAAATTCGCGCACGCGCCGCGGGTGGATGATGCCGGCGGTGTGGAACAATATTGCGCCTTTCGCATTCGCGCACAATCGCGCACACGCCGCCGTGTCGCGCAAGTCGCCTTTGATAACTTCCACTTCGCCGGAAATTTTCCGCAAAGGTGTAGGGTCCTGACCCGGCAGCACCAAGGCGCGAATCCGCAGCCTTTTGTTTGGGCCGCGCAGTTGGTCGTGGTCGGCGAGTCCCTCGGCCAGTGTCTGCACCAAGCGGTAACCGAGCCAGCCCAGTGCGCCGGTGACAATGACTTGGTTGGCTGGCCAGCGGTCGTTCACGATTTATGGCTATTGAGAAAATGCCGGGCATTGCGACGTGCGATGACCATGACGCTGCCTTGTGGATTCACGCCCGGCGCAGTACAAAGCAGGCTCGCGTCCGCCACGAACAAATTTTTTGCGCCATGGACGCGGCCAAACGAATCCACGGCGCATTTCGCGCGGTCTTCGCCCATCGGGCAAGAAGAAAACAGGTGGATGGTGATGAGGCTCGCCTTGCCGTCCGGCAGTTCCGCGGGAAGGCTGCGCAGGTCGTCCGCACTCTTTAATATCGGTGTGCCGGCGACGCCGGGGTACACAGCCTCGGCGCCGCTGGCGAACATGATTTCCGCAAGCTTTCGCAAGCCATCGGCGAGGTCGTGCAAGTCGCGCGGCGCAAGGCGGTAGCGTACCAGCGGGTCGCGAAAACCCGGCAGCGTGCGAATGGTTCCGCTGCCGTCGCCGGTGATCATCGCGTAGTAATTGGCCTGGTGGGTCCAGGTCTGCGGCACGGCGCGCACCGCTGCGGTATGGTCGAGCAGCCCGAGGGCGAGGTAGGGTGGGGAGCTGAGGGAACAGCCGAAACTCAGGCGCGGGGAAAATTCCTTTACCTGATGAGCCGGTACACCCATGTCTGCCGCATTCACCGGTTCCGGGAATTGCGCGACGAGCTTGACGGTTGGATGCAAACGCAGGCGTTCGCCGATGTTCTTGGTCAGGCCGCACCGGCGCAGCAACGCCGGTGTCTGCACTGCACCGGCGGCCACGAATAAATTTTCCGTGGAAAGCTCAATGGTTTTTCCTGAAACATATTTGGCGTGCACGAGCCAGCACCCGCCTTCGTAACGGATCGACAGCGCGCGGGTGTTCGGCAGCAATTTGCCGCCCGCGCGCAAAAACCGCGGCACATAAGTCTTAGTCATGGACTGGCGCGAACCTTTCTGCGTTGATCCCGGTTCGTAGCGGAACCATCGAGGCACCTCTTGCGATTTCCAGCCGAGTTTTTGCGCGCCGTCGCGTAGTTTCATTGAAGCGGCCGGAAGTTCACCGGGCAAAAGCGAGACACTCAATTCCTTTTCGCACGCTTCAAAATGCGGGCGCAGGTCGTTGTCATCCAGGCCGTCCACTTTGAATTCCTTACGCCAGGTTTCAAGGATGTCCGGCGGGGTACGGTGATAGAGACCGCTGTTGATTTCGCTGCCGCCGCCGACGCACCGGCCTTCGACGTAGGCGATTTTCGTTTTGCCCATCGCCACGGTCAATCCGCCATTGCGGTATTTTTGCTCCATTTCTTGACGGGAAAACGGCTCGCACGATTCGAGCGCGAGATAAGGCCCTTCCTCCACCATCACTACTTCGCGGCCGGCTTCCGCCAGCAGGCAGGCGGTAATACTCCCACCCGGCCCCGAGCCAAGCACCAGTGTGCCGCAGCGAATTTTTTCTGGCGGTTCACGCCACACTGCTTCCAGGGATCCCGTTTCTTCGCGCGGGGTGGCAGAAGACAAAGCTCGGCTATGCAAGGCGAGGGCAGTCAGGCTTTCGTAAAAGCGGATGAAATCACGCTGCAAGCCCAGTCCGGAATTCTTCCAGGCTTGAATCTGCCTTGCGCATTTTTCGGGTGACGAACGATGAAAGATGTTCCCTGGTGTTAGCCTGCCGGACAAATCGAAGCCCAGCGTCGCCAGGGTCATCGGCAGCCGGAGATAATCCGTCATCCGCGTCTGTTCGCGAAGAACAAATTGGGTGAGATCGTCGTAAGGCGGGGCCAGCTCCGGGTGGTTTGGCTCGACGAGGTTGGCGGCCAGTGAAGAGACGAGGGCCTCAGCGCTGGGGTGCAAGTTCGACTGAAATAAATTGCTCATGGCCCGGGGCGCCTCAGGTCGCTGACCAGACCAGCAGCAGCGCCAGTGTGCCAATGAGGTAGCTCTGCACGTCGGTGACGGCAAACAGCACCGGGTCGTCGTACAATTGACCACGGTGGGCGAGGAGCCACATGCGACTGAGCCAGTACATCAGCAATGGGCAAATGAGCAGTAGCAGGCCGGGATGATGATACAGAATAATAACTTGCGCACTATTGACATACAACGCCAGCACGAGGACGGACAGATAGCCGCTCGCCACGCCGAAATTATTGATCATCTCCAGGTCGCCCACCACGTAGCCGCGGCCGCGCGCGACCGTCTGGTTGCGTTGTTTCAGCGAGCGCAGTTCCTGCAGCCGTTTCATCATTGCCAGGCTCAAAAAGATGAACATGGAAAACCCCAGCAGCCAGGATGAGAAGACGATATCCGTGGCCACGTGTCCCGCAATCAGGCGAAGGGTGTAGAGCCCCGACAGCACAAACACATCGAGCACGGCGACCTCCTTGAAGAGCAGTGTGTAGGCGATGGCGAAAAAGCCGTAAGCCAACAGCACCAGGGTGAATTTCGGCAGCACGGCCAGCGAGAGGGCCAAGGGCAAAACCAGCAATAGCGGCCCACCCGCGAACGCCCACGGCAAATACAAACGCCCCGAGGCCAGGGGGCGGTTTCGTTTCGACACATGTTGCCGGTCTGCGGCCAAATCAAACAAGTCGTTCAGCACATACACTCCTGAGGCAAAGAGACAGAAGGCGGCGAACGCCAACACTGCCGCCCACAGCACCACCAGATTGCGGAGGTTGTGGGACGTGATGACCGGAACGAAAACGATGATGTTCTTTACCCATTGATACGGGCGCAGCGTCTGCCAGACCGCCTCGGCGTGGTCTGATGGTCCGGGAAATTCCGCCGACACGCGCCCTTCGCTCCGCAATTGGGACGCGAGCGCCCGCGGCGCATTCACCACCAGGATATTTTTTGCGCCCGCCCAGACGGGCAGGTCCACATAGGAATTTCCGGCGTAATCGAAACCGCCCCGGCCAAACTTTGCGGTGAGCGCGGCGCATTTGGCCGGCCCGCGCAGGTTGGTTTGCCCGTCGCTGCCGAGCACCTCGTCAAACAAACCCGTGTGTGCAGCCACTTTTTCCACCAGTACCCGGTCGGAAGCACTGACGAGGAGCAGCCGGCGCCCGCATTTTTTTTCTGCGCGCAAAAATTCAACAAAAGGTTCGTTGTAGGGCAGCAGGGTGGGGTCGATGGTCGCGCGGGCGGCGACCTCCCGTTTTAAATTTGCCCGCCCCCGCAGCAACCAGATAGGGACCAGAAAAATGAAAAGCAGGTTGCGCCGCAACAGCACCGCCAGCGATTCCCAGAGCAGGTCCGAAAGGATCAGCGTTCCATCCAAATCCACGCAGAGTGGAACCGGCGAGGAAGAGGTTGCTTCCGGCGGGGCTGAAGCGGTTTGGGGAGGGCGGGCCAAGCCCATATTTCAACCAAAATCCCCCCTCGTCACAAGCCTTTCCCAGTTTGGTTCGAGACTAACGCCGCCGGTTGTTAACCACCAGCAAAAGGTGCAGCAGCCAGCCCAACGCGGCGATGAAGGCCGCAACGTAGGTCCAGGCCGCGGCTTTCAACGTTTCCCGTGCGCCGACCATTTCATCGGCGGTCAAAATGCCCAGACCTTCAAGCCGTTGCAGCGCCCGGCGGGAGGCATCGAACTCCACCGGCATGGTGACGAGTTGAAAGACAGTCAGGATCAGGTAAGCGCCGATCCCGAGATAAAGCAGCCCGAACATATGAAAAATGAACCCGCCGAATATCGCCAGCGGCAGCAGCGAGCTCGCGAAATTTGTAATGGGCACCAGGCTCATGCGCATTTGCAAAGCCGGGTAGTTTTGCTTGTCCTGGATGGCATGGCCCGATTCATGTGCAGAGACGCCCAGGGCGGCCAGGCTCGTGCCGCGGAAATTTTCCGAACTCAGGGCGAGGCGCTTGTTCTGCGCATCATAGTGGTCGGTCAGGTGACCCGCAATTTCGACGATTTCAACGTTGTCAATGCCGGCGGAACGCATGACGGCGTCCGCCACTTCCGCGCCCGTCATCCCGCTGCGCGAACCGACCCGCGACCATTTCGCATAAACACCACCCACGCGCATCTGGGCCCACAGGCCCAAAATCATGGGGAAAATGATCAAAAGCAGGTATTCCGATCCGGGGAAGTAATACATGGTTGGTGGCCGGCGCTGGAAGAGAGGTTATGGAATGAAGTGGCGATTTCCTTGCAATAGACCAGCGGATTCTGGGCCAAGTTCCTCGGACGGGCAAGTTTAACCCGTTGGGCACGGTGGGCTTGCCTCGGGCGTGGCAGGGTGTCATCGTGGCCGTTTCCATGAGCGGAAAACCATTTGAACAGGCCAATAAAGCACGCGTTGGCGTTGTCCGTGTCGGAAGTGGCCAAGGATTACACGATTTTCCGTGTTTCTAAAAAACAACTTCACATCTTTTCTCCAGTTTTATTTTCCCATGCCCTGGCCGGTTTATCTCGCATTCAAACATCTGTTCCCGACCGGGCGGCGGGGATCTCCATTATGGAGCACACTGGTAAGGGCGGCGCTCGGAGCCACCGGATTGTTTGTCATTTTACTTGGTCTGCTGTGGGGAAACGGCGTGCTGGCCCGCCTCTGGACTTACACGCCTTCCAAAGCGACACTGGCGGAAGATCTCGGCAGCGTGTGGCTTTGGGTGACGGCGGGGGTGGTGCTGGTGGTGATGATTTTCCGCAGCACGCCGTTTTTCAACGCCATGTCCATTTTTGGCATCACGCTGGGTGTCACCGTGCTCATCACTGTGCAAAGCGTCATGAACGGGTTTGCCCACGAATACGAACGGGTCTTCATTGAGACGCAGGGGCATTTGGCCGTCACCACGGGCGGGATAATTGAAAATCCGCAGGAAGTGGTGCAAGTGCTTAAGCAAGTTCCCGGCGTCACTCTGGCCGAGCCAATCATGACCGGGGTGGTTGGGCTGGTTTACCAAAACCTGCCGGCATACCCGCTCGTGCGCAGTTTTGACATGAACAGCCCGGATGCCAAACGCGATCCGCTCGCCAGCGATGTCATTGAAGGCTCATTCGATGATCTCGACGATCAAAGCGTGCTGGTGGGCGCCGGCCTGGCCGAGCGCCTGGGCTTGCATGTGGGTGACTTGGTGGATGTTTCCTACCCGCGCATGCTGGAAGAAATCAAACGCGACCACGTGCCAATGCCCAGGGAACTCAAGGTGGCGGGGATCCTTGAATCAGGCTGGGTTGGGCTGGACGACAACACCGTGTTCTTCAGCCTGCGCCTGATGCGCGAATTAAACGGTTTCACCGACGAAGCGTACCGCATCGAAGTGCGCCTCGATAACGACGACCTTGGCCACACGCTTGACCTGCAAACGACTTTGCAGAAGGCGCTCCAGCCTCTCGGCGACCGGCGCGTGGCTGCGGGCGACAAAAACGGGCAGTTTAACGTGGAAACCTGGCAGGAAATCAACCGCGACCAGATGCAAATACTGCTGGTCGAAAAATCCGTCATGTTTTACATCATGATCGTCATCGTCATTGTGGCGGCGTTTTGCATTCTGTGCTCATTGGCGACCTCCGTGGTGCGCAAGACGCGCGAAATCGGCGTCCTCGGGGCCTTGGGCGCGCGGCCGGCGCAGGTGGCGGCGGTGTTTTGCCTGCAAGGCATGTTTATCGGTTTGGTGGGCACGCTGCTCGGGGTGGTGCTCGCCGTGGTTTTATTGCACTACCGGCAGAATATTGTCGGCGCATTTGTGGATCAGCGCCTGATTCGCGACTTCTATAAGTTTTACAGTTTTCCCGTGCAATACCGCGCGCTGGACTTCGTGAAAATCATCGGGTTCACCTTTGTCATCAGCACGCTGGCGGGCGTGCTGCCCGCCTGGTGGGCGGCCCGGCTCAAGCCGGCGGAATGTCTGCGTTATGAATAAATTTTGCCCGACCATTTCCATTCAAACACCTGCCTTAACCGCTTAACCAACGGATTAGTCACCCTACTAATTTTTTCGCCAAATCACCGAAAATTTTTTTGTTTCACTCTCTTTTTCACGCGCTTTATTTCTTCCATGCCTGCGCCAATTCTCACTGCCACCGGTCTCGCCAAAAGTTATCCGACACCCTCGGGTGACTTGGCCGTGCTGCGTGAAGTTGACTTGCAAGTGACGGCGGGCGAGAGCGTCAGCATCCGGGGCGAGTCCGGCTCGGGCAAGACAACACTCTTATACTGTCTGGCGGGGTTGGAGCCGGTGGACCGGGGTGAATTGCACTGGGACGGGCACAACGTTACCGCGCTCAACGTGGGCGCCCGCGCCCGGATTCGCGCAAAAATATTGGGATTCGTTTTCCAGTCCTACCATCTGACGCCGGAGCTGGATGCCTTGGAAAATGTGCTGCTGGCGCGCCGGCTCGCGGGCCGCGTGCGGCCCGAAGACGAATCCCGCGCGCGGGAACTGCTGGCCAGGGTGGGGCTCGGCGGACGTTTACGCCATGTGCCGGGAAAGCTCTCCGGCGGTGAAGCCCAACGCGTCGCGGTCGCGCGCGCGCTGCTCAACCGCCCGCGGCTGCTGCTGGCGGACGAGCCGACCGGCAACCTTGATGAGCGCACGGCGAAAGAAGTCATCAACCTTTTGTTGCGCTTGTGTGCGGAGGAAAACACCGCGCTCGTGTTGGTGACCCATCATGCCGGCTTTGCCGCGCTCACGCGGCGTGCCCTTCGCCTCGAACAAGGCGTGCTGGCCTCGGCCCCGCAAAGTTAAGTGCTGTTTGGGTTGGTCGATAGTGAAAAAATTCTATTGATTTCCACATTCAACAGAGTAGAAATTCCCGGATGTTCTCGTGTTTTACCCCCAGACACCTTGCGATGGCCGGCATTTTGCTGGCCGCCGCAGCGCGTGCCGCGGATGCGCCCCCGGCGGCGAGTGGCAGCCAGCCCAGCGCATCAGTCACGGCTGAGAACCTGACGACCAGCGCCATCACCTTTCTGCCGCAGATTACAGATAATTACTCCCGGGCCAACTGGATGGCCATCGAAGTGGATTTCGATGCCAAGCCCGCCAACAAGGTGATCAACGACGTCGCCGTCACGTTGATGCTCGCCTGGGACAAGCCGGGCGCGACTCCTCCGGTGGACTTGGTCATCGCTTCCACGGTCAAACTGGTTGGTGCCATCGGCGGCAAGCGCAACGTGGTATTTTTCTTTGTCCCGCCGGAAACCCTCGCCCGCTCCAGCACAGGAACCCCATATGACGCCAACCACGCGCCCAAGTACTTTGCGGTTCAATATAAAGTCGGTGATGCCGCGCTCCCGCTCGGCCGGAGTGATTACGCGCCCTCCTTTCCCAAGCCCGAATTTGCAAGCAGCTTTATTACGATGGCCAGCGGCCTGGCGACTACAAGGGGCCTGCTGTTTTCTGAGACAACCGTGCCTTCTTATATCCTGGCCGCAGTCCTGCAGCGGATCGGTTCCAACGCATTCCCGACATTTTTCTCGCCAGGTGGCTGATGCCGGGCATTGACACGCGCGCGCAGTTGTGTCACCCCATTCGTTTCCGCCCAAGATTTACCCTCCCCAACTCTAAAATCCGCACACCCCTTTTCGGATGCCATCGAAGACCCTTGTCATCAATTGCGGCGCCAGCCATGTGGCCGCAGCCGTATTCAGCGCCGCCAACGGAAAGCTCACGTTGGAGGATTTGGACACCCGCGACCTGCGTTACGACGTGTCCAAGGACGAAGCGTGGCTGCCTGCCCTGGCGGAAGGCTTGCGCGACCTCTCGCGTTCGAACTCCCGGTTCCGCGGTCGGGCCACTTTCATTTTGCCCGGCTACCAACTGCTCATCAAGCCGATCAAGGTTCCCCACGTCGAAGCGGCCAAGCAGGCGCAAATCATTGCCTTTGAAGCGCAAAACAACATTCCGTTCCCGCTGACGGAGGCCGTGTGGGGCAGCCAGGTCATCGCGGATGACGGCATTGAAACCGAGGTGTTGCTCGCCGCGCAAAAAGCGGAGGCCGCGAACCGCTTTTGCGGCTTGATGGCGACGATTGGCTTTCAGCCCGTTTCACTGCAACCCAGCTCTCTTTTAGACTACAACGCCTACAAACATGTCCACGGCGCGGATGTCGAGGACACCCTGATGGTCAACATCGGTGCGCGCTCCACCAACCTCACCTTTGTCAGCCCCGCCGGCCTGTTCATTCGCAACGTCAGCCTTGGCGGCAATGCCTTGACTCAGGGAGTGGCCGATACTTTGGGCAAGAGCTTCACCCAGGCCGAGGAACTCAAGGTCGCGTTTTATTCCGGCCAGACCACTTTTGAGGCGGATGATCCGGCGGTGGCCCCGCTTCAAGCCAAGGCGCAGGACTTCATGAAGCGCCTGAGCCAGCAGATTACCCAGTCGATCATTGCCTATCGTCGCGCCAGCAACCGCGCCGCACCCCAACGCATTTTGCTCACCGGCCGCGGCAGCCTGCTCTCCGGCCTGCCGGAATTTTTGAGCGAAGCCCAGAAGGTCTCGGTGGATTATTATAACCCGACCGGCACAGTGAGGGCCGCCTCGCGTCTCGGCCAGGGCGTGATGGAGCAATATTATTACCAGATCAGTGAATGTGTGGGCGAAGCCGCCCGCTTGGTCAAATCCGACGCCATGGGGGTGAACCTGCTGCCGCCGCTTATCCGCGCGCGCATGCTCTTCAACCGCCAGAAGCCTTTCCTCGTTTTGTCAGCCCTGTGCCTGGCCCTGGCGCCCCTGCCGATGCTGTATTATTTTTATCAGCAAAACAGCATCATCAAGAGCGAGCGGGCACAGTACGACACCCGCACCAAATCCCTGGCGGGCCTAACCACGCAAATTCAGCAAAAGTCCGACGAGGCGACCACGACGCGCAAGCAGATTGCCGACTTGGAAAACCTGATGAATTCGCGTTTTAACTGGATTCAATTTTTTCAGAAGCTTCAGGACACCCTCGTTGGCATCAAGGACGTCTGGCTGGACAACCTTGATGTGATCCGCACTGCCGCCCCCGTGACCGCGAGCGACGCCGCTGGCACGCCGTCCACGGCCACTGCCAAAACAACGACGGCCGCCCCTCTCACCCCGCCCCCGCCCGCCATATCCTACAAGCTGCACGTCAAAGGCCGGCTGTTGCTCCATGCGGATAATCCCGATGCCACTGACAAGACGGCCCTCCGCGCCGATGCCCAGAGCCGCCTGAACAACTTGCGCAACAGCTTCAAGTCCATCCCCTTCGTCAAAGACATTGATGAAAGCGGCTCGAAGACTGACTTTGTGTCCAACCCCAACCTGGTCACTTTCGAGTTCACGGTCATCATTAATCCTGAGAGCCCGTTGTGAACTGCACCCACTCCTCCCTTTCCTTTTTGCGCCCATCCCTAATCGCCTGCCCCCCATGGATTTCGTGAAACGCTACCCGTTATTGACCGCCGTGCTGGCTGTGTGCGTGACCGCTTTCGCGGTCGAGTTGTTTTTCCTGTGGAGGTTCAGCACCAACGCCACCACCTTGCAGTCCCAATTGAAGCAAAGCCAGTCCAAGGCTGAAACTGCCGCGCGGCAGACCCCCGCCCCCAGCGACCAAAATCTGGCCGATGCCACCAAAAACGTGGACGACCTGAATGCGGAGCTCGCCGACGTCCACAAGACTTTGCAAGACACTCCGGAAAAGATCGAATACACCCCTCCGCCCAAGGGTGATGACGCCGGCACGGATTTGACAGTCGAAATCCAGCAATATGCGGACAAGATGCAGGCGAAGGCCACGGAAAAAGGCGTAATCCTGCCCACGCCGAAAAATTACGGCTTCGGCATGGCTCTTTATGTCGGCCAGGGAGTTTCCCCTCCTCCAGTGGATAAAATCCCGGCGGTGTACAAACAGTTGAAAGTCCTCGACTATGTCGTGGGCCATCTCCTCGACGACGCCAAGCTGCCGGATCAAAAAATGAAAATCGTGTCCATCGACCGTGAAGATGTGGCCTCGGTCACGGCGTCCGTGGGTGGTCCGCCTCCCGGCGGCGATCAGGGAACCAGCGGGCTGGATCTGTTTGTGGTTGACCCCACGGTCACCGCCCGCGTCCCCGGTGCAATCAACACCCTGGCTTTTCGGATTCGATTCGTCGGATATAGTGAGTCGCTGCGCATCCTCCTCAACGATTTGGCCAAATTCGACCTTCCCCTTGTCGTGCGCAGCATTGATGTCGAACCGGCCCAGGCGGATCGCGCCCTCACCGGCCCGCTCCCTGGTCCTGCCACCGGCTCTGCGGCGGCGGCCGCGGCGGACAACTCGGCCCGCCGGCCCGTCATTACAGAAAACTTTTCCCAGTTCACCATCGTGATCGAATACGTCGAGCTTCCGGCGCCTCCCGCCAGCCCGGCCGCCACCGATGCCGCCGCTGCGAGCGGTACTTCGCCCGCGGCCGCTTCCGGCGCCGCCGCCTCGGGAACTGCCCACTAATACTCCCTCGCCCGCCCTTCCCCCCACTGAAACCATCCCCCTAACTTTAAAGTCATCGTCAGGCATGAAAAAATATTACGACAAAGTCTTGTTCCTCCTCGCGCTCGTGGTGTTGGGCTTGGGGGCCGGCATCTTTTTCAAAAAAGGCGGCGTGCCCAAGAGCCCGGCGCTGCCGGCGGCGAAACTTAGCGGCGATGCCTTTACCACGATTCCCGCGCCCACTTTCGACAAAACCACTTACACTTGGGAGTCGCCGCCGGATCAACGCGAGGACGATCCGGGTTGGATCTATTACGTCTTCACCCCGCCAAAAATTTGGTGGGAGCAAGGCACCGGCTGGATCGCCGTGCCCCCCGTGCCCATCGTGCCGGTTCCCTTTGGCCTGCATCTGGTGTCCGCAAAAAAAGAACTCTACCGCGTTCAGTTGCAGGGCACCTCCGGCAATGGCGACAAGGATGACGAAATCAATTTCAGCGATGAAGAAACCGGCCTGGATTTCCATCTGAAGCTCGGCCAGGAAAGCGAACTCCACAAAATCAAGGTCACGGACCTGAGCTTTGACCCGGTGGACAAGGGGCACGGCGTCGTGTTTAAAGCCGCCCGGGCCACCATCCTCGACGAAAGCACCGGCGAAACAGTTACTCTTACCGAAGGCGTGGAATTCGCCCCGACGGACAACCAAGTCTATGTGCTGCAAACGGACGACCCCTTCCCCTCCCAGGAATGGAAAGTCTCCTCTCAGGATTGGAAGGTCGCCGTCAAAAATGGCCAGGACGAAACGCTGAAGCAACCCGGCGGTCTGGAAGATTTCAAAGGCGACATCGTTTTTAAGGTGGTCAATCTTGACTTTGATAAGCCGTCCGTTACGGTCGAGAAACAATTCACCACCAAATCTGGCAGGAAATCCACCAAAACGATGGAACTGACCATTACCCAAGCCCCGGCCAAGACTGAATCTTCCCCAGCGAAATAAGGCTGGCCGTTTCTTTCCCTCACCCCCATCCTCTCCCCTTCAACTGACACGCCACACTGTCCGCATTCCTATGAAGACGCCCAGGAAATCCCGCCGCTCCCACGCCATCGTTCTGGCCCTCGCCGCCGGTCTGCTTGCTGGGGCCATTGCCCTCCCAACTCCGCTTCGCGCCCAAGCCGGCTCCTCCAGCGAGCTTGCCAACGAGAAGATGCAACTCCAGTTGCAAGCCCTTGACGCCAAAACCACCGGGGACTACGCCAAGGCCAAGGACCTGCTCAACAAGATTATCGCCCTTGACCCCAAGGACCCCAACAACACCGACGTGCAACGGCAGATTGCGACCATTGATGCCGCACTCGCCAGCCAAAGCGCGGGCAAGCCCACCATTTTCGATGCCAACGGTTCCGGCTCGGCGGCCCCCTCCGCCATGACGGCGCGCCAACTCGCGGCCGACAGTCCCGCCCCGGCCACGACGACGGACACCGCCGCCCCCGCGATCACTTCTGAATCCAAGACGGCCTTGGATGCCGAAGCCGCGCGCCAGGCCGGGCAAATTGCCTCCATTCGCAAGTCCATCGAGAAAGCGAAAGCTCTCGAAGCCTCCGGTGATTATGCCGGAGCGCGCGATGCGCTCGACGCCGCCAAGGCGCAAGTTCCCCCCGGCATGGCGTTTGCGGACATCCGCAACGCGATTGCCCAGGAAACAGCCAACAGTTGGTATTTGCAGGCGGTCGCCGACTACAACGGCAAAAAACTGGCCACCGCGAAGGATGACCTCGCCAAGTATGTCGAAGTCAAAGGCGGTGCTGATTCCCGCTCCAACCAGCTGCAAAAGAACATTGCGGCGGCGCAGAAAAACCCCCTTAGCCAGGATATCGCTCAAATCAGCCCCGGCTTCGAGGAATTACAGGATAAAGTCCAGCAGCTCATGGTCACCGGCCGCGCCCAGTTCCTTTATGGCGACTTTGATGGGGCGATGAAAACCTTCAACGTGGTGATTACCTATTCCCCCGACAATATCGAAGCCAAGGCCTATATGATGCAAATCAACCAAATCCAGGTTGATAAAGGCTACATGAACCGCTTGCAGACCCGCGCGAACATGCTCTCGCAAGTGACCGATGACTGGTCCCTCCCGGTCTACAACCAGGCGGCGGCGGCGGAAGCGCCCGCTCCGGTGCAGGAGTCGGCTGAAATGAAAAAACTCCAGACCATTTTCATCCCCTCGGTGGACATCCAGGTGCCCACGCCCCTCGAACAAGTCGTCCAGGTGCTGCACGACGAATCGATCAAATTCGACCCGGATGGCAAAGGTGTCAACATGCAGGTCTTTGTCGCCGAGGGTGATCAAATGCCCAAGGTCACGCTGGCCGGGGTGACCAACCTCAGCATTGCCGAAATACTTTCCATTGCTTGCAAAAAAGCCGGTTACGGTTACGGGTCCGAGGGCCACATCATTGCGCTGCGCAAGGGTGGCACGGGCGACTCGTCCGCCAATTCCGGTTTTGTGCGCCAGACGATCGGACTCAGCGACGGCGCGCAAGAGCTGCTCGGTTTGAGTTCCGGCGGCAGCGCTGGAGCGACCAGCGCCGGCCCGGCGACTGCGGCCAACCCCTTTGAAACGCCCGGTGGCAACACCACCGCCGCTGCGGCGGCCCCGGCGGACACCTCCGGCGCCAGTTCGTCGGACCTCGCGGATCAGCTCCAAAAGAAGTTCGTTGAAAACGGCATTGAATTCCCCCCGGGCTCCAAGCTGACCCTGCTGGGCAGAACCAACAGCAAAATCAGCGTCTTCAACACCCTGGAGAACATCAACAGTCTGCGTAATTTCCTGAATACTCTCAGCGACGTCAAACAGGTTCAAATCGAATCCCGCTTCCTGGACGTCACCCAAAGCGCGCTCAAGTCTTTTGGCGCGCGCTGGGCCGCCACCAACAGCCGCTTGCCCAATGACTTCCTCCAGACCGGCAGCAGCGGCCAGACCAGCAATTTGCGCTCGCTCAGCACAACCTTCTCCCAGGGTTCGGCCAATGCTGCGCCGACCGTTATCACCGGTTTGACCGGCCAAACGATTAATGGCACCTTGGGCGGGAGCGGCCTCACGTTCCTTCCGGGTTCACTCATCGACAACCAAGTCATCCCGACCTTGCCGACGGCCGTCAATACCGGCGTCGCTTCTTCCGATGTGTTTAGCGGCGTGGTCAGCTGGCTGGATGGCTATCGCATTCAACTGGTTCTCGATATGCTCGACCAGGAGAACGGCTCGGACCTCATGACCTCTCCCAAGGTCACCGTCATGGATGGCGTCGACGCCACCATCCTCGTGGCCCAAGATTTCAAGTACCCGCAACAATTTCAGGCGGTGACGGCCACGGTCAGCCCGGCTTCCGGCAACAGTGGTGCGGGTGGTGGTATCGCCGTTGCGGCGGGCAACCCCAATCAATTCGTGGACGAGAACATTGGTGTCTCGATGCGGGTGCATCCCGATGTGCAGCCGGATGATTCCATCAAGATCGCCCTCGACCCGAAGGTGACGGAGTTTGACGGCTTTGTTGAATACGGCAGCGCCTCCATCGCCATTCAAGGCACCATCACGGCCATCGTGCCGTCGGGCGTCATTCAGCCCATTTTTGACCAGCGCGAAATGAGCACCACGGTCACCGTCTCAGACGGCGCCACGATCGTCATGGGCGGCATGACCCGCGACGAAGTTGACTCAGTCAATGACAAGGTGCCCGTCCTTGGCGACATTCCCCTGCTGGGCCGACTGTTCCAGTCGAAGGCCGAGACCTCGGAGAAGCGTAACCTGCTGATCTTTGTCACCGCCAACCTTATCGGCCCCGGTGGTTCACCGGCGCTGCAAACCTTCCAAGGCCTCCAGCCGGGTACGCTCTTCACGAACCCGACCCTGGTCATGCCTTCCGGCAGTTTTGAACGCACGCCCGCCAAATCGTTGGTGACGCCCGCCGCGGCGCCTCAACCGTAAGGTGTTCCTGGGCAGAAGGATCATTTCTGCCAGATTGTTTTACGCGCGAGCTTCGGAGCCATTCCGAAGCTCGCGTTGTTTTTCCAGACTTTTGCCGAGAGGGCTGGGGCGCGGCCGCCTCGTAAAGGCCTGCGCCTATCTTCGGCCCATCAGCCGTTTTCCCGCCTAGCCAAAAATTTCGTCGGCGCGGAAGAAGCGCTGGATTTCAGTGGCCGCCGCCGCGGCGCTGTCCGAGGCGTGGCAGATGTTGGACATCTTGTCCGTGCCCAAATCGCCCCGGATGGTTCCCTTGGGCGCCTTGGTGGAGTCGGTGGGGCCCAGTAATTCGCGCACGCGGTCAACCGCCCGTTCGCCGCGCAGAATCAACACTATCACCGGCCGTGAGCCCATGAATCGCTCGATTTCGGGGAAAAATGGCAGCTTCGCCAGGTGGGCGTAATGCTCGCGCAACAGGGTGGTGGACAACCGCATCATCTTGCAGGCCGCAATTTCAAAGCCGGCTCGTTCAAAGCGTTCGATGACTGTTCCGGCGGCGCCTTGGTTCAGGCAGTCAGGTTTGAGGATGACCAAGGTTTTTTCGGCAGACATGGTTCGATTTTCGGATGGGATGGCAGGGGGAGAGCCTGTCGCCAGTGTCCCGGCGGTGGCAAAACCTCCAACATGGCAGTCCCGTTGCATTTTACAAGCCTGTTTCCATC
>Ga0206864_1057_pt1 | contig 39279 bp, 31 predicted proteins | sample Alteio_BWOrgCont_42_FD_152632 | JGI IMG/M metagenome (GOLD analysis project Ga0206864, IMG submission 152632) | Enriched cells from forest soil in Barre Woods Harvard Forest LTER site, Petersham, Massachusetts, United States -... | ecosystem: Environmental > Terrestrial > Soil > Temperate forest >...
GGGCAGTTTCTCCGGCAAATAGAGCCCGCCGTCCGGCGCCAAGCCATTGGCGACGACGGCATTGAAGCCGACGGTATCGCTCTGGCCGCGCGTCGAAATGAATTTCATGGGGCGATGCTCACGCCTTGCCGAGGTCAAAAGCCGCGTGCAAGGCCCGGGCGGCGGTATCGGCCTGCGCGGGTTCAATCGCCACGGAAATTTTAATTTCCGAGGTGGTGATCATCATGATGTTGACCCCCGCCTTGGCCAGCGCGCCGAAAAATTTTGCCGCCACGCCCGAATGGGTTCGCATCCCGATGCCCACGGCGGAAACCTTCGCGATGTCTGCCGGCGGCAAAAGTTTCCCCCCGCCGAGTTCGGTGATGACCGCCTTGGCGACTTTCTCCGAGCGCGGCACGTCCTCCTTGGCCACGGTGAACGTCAGGTTGGCGAGGCCGGCGCGGCCGATGTTCTGAATGATCATGTCCACGACGACGCCTTGCGCGCCGAGGGCCTGAAAGAGAGTCGCGGCGACGCCGGGGCGGTCGGGCAGCTCACTGAGGGTGACTTTCACCTGGTTTTTGTCCACGGCCACGCCGCGGACCAGGATTTGTTCCATGTTGGGGGCTTCGGCTTTCACAATAGTTCCGGGTTCGTCGTTAAAACTGGAGCGGACTTCAAAGAGCACGTTGTATTTTTGCGCGAATTCGACGCTGCGCGCCTGCATGACCTTCGAGCCGCTGGAGGCGAGCTCCAGCATCTCGTCGTACGAGAGCAGGTCAAGCTTGCGGGCGTCGGGCACCACGCGCGGGTCGGCAGTGTAGACGCCGTCCACGTCGGTGTAAATCTGGCAGACGTCGGCCTTGAGCGCCCAGGCCAGCGCAATGGCGGAGAGGTCGGAGCCTCCGCGCCCGAGGGTCGTCACCTCGCCGTTGGCGGTCAGGCCCTGGAAGCCGGCGACGATGACGACCTTGCCTTCGTCGAGCTGGCGCTTGATGTCTCCACCAGTAACGTCGAGGATGCGCGCGCGGGTATGGGCGTCGTCGGTAATGATGCCCGCCTGCGGACCGGTGCGTGAAACCGCTTGTACGCCGATGGCATGTAAAGCGATGGCCGTCAACGCGATAGTCTCTTGCTCGCCGATGGCCAGGAGGGTGTCCATCTCGCGCTCATCGGGGGAGGGGTTGAGGGATTTGGCGCGGTCAATCAACTCATTCGTCACCCCGCTGCGTGCGGACACGACAACCACGACCTGGTCGCCGCGGTCGCGTTGCGCCTTGATGCGCTTGGCGACATTGCGGATGCGGTCAGGATTGCCGACGGAAGTACCGCCGTATTTCTGGACGATGAGGGCCATCGCGGGTGAGCAGGAAAGAATGGGTGAACGGGCCTTAATGCCCGAACGCCCTGCCAGTGTCAAACCTCGGGCGATAATGCCCGCGATTGCGTTCTCTGGCTTACGCCGAGGCCGGCGTTGAATTAGCCACTGCTGCCGGCGGTGGGGTGGTCGCCGTCTGCGTGGCCGGGCCTTCACCATGCGCCACAGCTTCGCCGGTTTCCGTGTCGAGGCGCATCGAAATCAGGCGCGTGACGCCCCGCTCCTGCATCGTGACGCCATAAATTGTCTTTGCCGAGGCGATGGTGCGCTTGTTGTGGGTGACGACGAGGAATTGCGAATAGCGGGTAAAGTCGCGCAGCATCGCGGTGAAGCGGCCGATGTTCGCGTCGTCGAGCGGCGCGTCCAATTCGTCGAGCACGCAAAAGGGGCTGGGCTTGACCATGTAAATCGCGAAGAGCAGCGCCAGGGCCGTCATCGTCTTCTGGCCGCCGGAGAGCAGCGAGATGCTGCGCAGCTTGGTTCCGGGCGGGCGGGCGACAATTTCCACGCCGCTGTCGAGCACGTCCTCTGCCTGCACGAGTTGCAAGTCCGCCTCGCCGCCGCCAAAAAGTTTTTCGAAGGTGAAACGGAAATTTTTGCAAATTTGCTCGAAGGTGTCCTTAAAGAGCTGGAGCGAGGTCTGGTTGATTTCGTCAATGGCCTTGACGAGTTCCTCCTTGGATTTCCACAGGTCGTCGCTCTGGGTCTTGATAAAATCGTGGCGCTCCTTGAGGGCGGAGTATTCCTCGATGGCAACGAGGTTGACCGCGCCAATGCTGACGATGCGTTCGCGCAGGTCCTTGATTTCGCGCATGAGGGGCTCCCAATCCGTCTGGTCCATGGCGGCCAAATCTTCTTCTTTCGGTTCGCCGCGCGGGCGCTTGGGTTTCGGGGCGAGGTCGGCGTCTTCGTCGAGTTCATCGAGCCGCAGGCGCGTCTCAAATTGCTCGTCGGCCGCCCATAGTTCGCGCTTCCAGTCAATTTGTTGAATATCGAGCTGGTGTTCGGTTTTGACTTTTTCCTCGAGGAAAGAGGCCTGCGAACGTTCCTCGGCCAGCTTCACCTCGTGGGAGTGGACTTCGGTTTCGCGCTCGCGGCGGCGGTCGCGCTCGCCGGAGAGGCCGGTTTCCAGTTCAGAAATTTCCTGTTCGCGCCGCAGCACGCTCTGCCGGTCGGCTTCGAGCGACTCGGTGGCGGCGGCCAGGGTCTGTTTGATTTGTTCCGCGCGGGTCTTTTCATCGGTGGCGGTTTTTTCCAGTTCGGCGGATTGCTCGCGGGTGGCGTCGATTTCCTGCGCGCGGCGCAGCAGGCGCGTTTCGAGGTCGCGGCGCTGGGCCTGCATTTCGTCGAGGTTCTTGTCGAGGATTTGCAGACGTTGGCGTTTTTCCGCGAGTTCGAGCCGGGCCTGGGCGTGGGCATCCTGGCGGCGGTCGCGTTCGGCGCGCAGGGCAACCAGCTTTTCTTCACCGGTGGCGACCGTGGTGCGCTCGTCGGAGATTTGCCGCTCGGCCTCGGTAAGGTCGGCCTGGGCGCGGATGTGGCGTTGCTCCGCTTCGGCGCGGCTTTGTTCGAGTTCTTCGAGTTGTTTGCGCTGGCGGGCGGAATTTTCCGCGTTTTGAGTCTGCGACTGCGCCAGCGCGTTTTCCTGTGCCTGCACGGTGGCGACTTCCTGCGCCAGTTCACCCACGCGCCCACGTTTCTCGTTAATGGCGGATTCGGCGGCTTCAAGCTCCGCCTGTTGGCGCATGGAAAGTTCGGTATGGTGGGTCAGCTGGGCATTCTGGGTGGCGAGTTCCTTCCGCAAGCGACGCAAGTCCGTCTCCCGTTGGAGGAACGAACCTTCCGTCTTGCCACCCGCTGCCGTGCCGCCGAAGACCAAGCCGCGCCGGTCCACCACTTCGCCATGGGGCGTCGCAGCCATACCGAATTCAAAACCCGGATGCGCGGCCCAAAACGCCAGGAAATTTTCCAAGGAATCCGCCAGGAAACAATCGCCCAGTAAATTTTCCAATCGCGGCTGCAAGCCGGTCTGGCCTTCGCGCAAGGTGACGGCGCTCAGTGCGGGGCGAATTCCCGACGGCAGTGTAACTGGCGAGGAAGTTTTTGCGCGCGCGGGTGCAGGCACTTGCAGGCACGCGCGGCCCAGTTGCCCTGAAGCAAGGCGACCCGCCACCGGCGCGGCCGAGGCAAAATCGGCGAGGGCCAGCGCATCCGCCGCCGGTCCCAACAAGGCCTCAAGCGCCGGTGCGTCGGCGTCGTCAATGTCGACAAGTTTCGTCAGAATTTGGAACGCGCCCTTGGGTAAGACGTCTTCGAGTTTTCCCTGGAGAATGGCTTTGGCGCCTTCGGAAAAACCCTCGAAGCGGGCCTGCAAGCCTTCGAGCGCCTGCAATTGCGCGGTGCCGCGGGCCAGTTGGCGGTCGAGGTCTTGGATGCGCGTCTGGTTGTCGCGAAATTGTTGGCGCAGGGTGGCTTCCGTGGCCTGGGCGTCTGCCACTGCCTGCTGCGCGGAGGCCTGGTCGCCCGAGCGTGCGGAGCGCGCGGCGGCGAGTTGCGCCTGCTGGCGTTCAAGCCCGGCTTGCTCCTCCTTCAATTGGAACATGGCGTCAGACAGCGCCGCATGCTTGATCTGGTAAGTCTTCAGCTCGACCTCGAGGTGCGTGCTGTTCGTGCGCAGGCGCGAGATGCCGCTTTCGAGCACCAGCAAATGCTGGCGGTGGTCCTGCAATTCGCGTTCCGCGCGGTCGAGCGCTGCGAGGGCCGCATCGAATTCCGTCTGCCGTGCCCGCAGCACGTTGTCCGACGAATCCACGGAACCCAGCGCGCCTTGCTGGCTGGTCGATTGGGCCTGCAGGCGCTCGTCAAGTTCGGCTTGTTGCGCGCGCAGGGTGGAGACTTCCTGCTCAATTTCAGTGAGCCGGCCCGCGAGGTCGTCGCGCCGCACGAGGGAAAATTGTGCCTGGTTGTCGGCATTCTCCATCTCCGAGCGCAGGTCATATACCGCTTGCTGGGCCTCCTGAAGTTTCCGTGTTAATTCTGCGCGGCTGGATTTTAATTCGCTCACTCTTTCTTCGCGTTCGCTCAAGGCGGAAGCCGCACCGTGGGCGGCCGCCCGGGCTTCGGCAGCGAGGGCTTCGAGGCGGGTGATTTCCGTCTGGCGCTTCGCAAAGAAACACGCGTTGTAGGCGAGGTCCAGTTTCGTCAACCGGTGTTTGAGGCGCTGGTAGCGCAGCGCCTTGCCCGCCTGGCGCTTAAGCGAGCCGATTTGCCGCGCGACTTCCTCGATGACGTCCGTGGTGCGCGCGAGGTTTTGTTCGACGAGCGCGAGTTTGTTGAGCGCCTCGCGCCGCTGGCTCTTGTAGCGCGTGATGCCCGCGGCTTCTTCAAAAATCGAACGCCGTTCGGCTGGGTTGCTGGAGAGAATCTGGTCAATCTGCCCCTGCACCATGAAAGAGTAGGAGACGCGCCCGACTCCCGTGTCCATGAACAGCCGGTGGATGTCCTTGAGCCGGCACTGCTTGCCGTTGATGTAGTATTCGCCCACGCCGTCGCGCCCGACCTTGCGGCCGATTTCGACTTCGTTGAAGGCCGTGCCCAGCTCCTTCTCGCATTCGGTAAACGTCAGCGAAACCTCGCATACCGGCAGCGCCTTGCGCTGGTCGGTACCGGCGAAAATCACGTCCTCCATCTTGCCGCCGCGCAGGGCCTTGGCGCTCTGCTCGCCGAGCACCCAGCGGATGGCGTCCACGATGTTGCTCTTGCCGCAGCCATTGGGGCCGACGATGGCGGTGATGCCGGGTTGCATCCCGATGCGGGTGCGGTCGGCAAAGCTTTTGAAACCGTTGATGTGGACTTCGCGGAGGAACATGCGGGCCTAAGGGTGAACAATAAAAGCGCACTACAGAGCGCGCGGCGCGGGCGCGCAACTATTTTTTGCCCCCGGCGGGCCTTTTTTATCCCCAAAACATCCGCCAATCTTGCGCACAAGCTGTGAATAACCTGCGCACAAGGCGTGGATAACGCCACCGGCCGAAGTCGGTTCTACTTCAGCGCCTTTTCGTACCACTCGGCGACTTGCGGCCAGTTAACGACGTTCCAGAACGCGGCGATGTAGTTGGGCCGGAGGTTTTGGTATTTCAGGTAGTAGGCGTGCTCCCAGACATCGAGGCCGAGGATGGGGTCGCCGTAAACTTCGGCCACGCCCTTCATCAGGGGGTTGTCCTGGTTTGGCGTCGAGGTGATGGCAAGGGACTTGTCCGCCTTGACGATGAGCCAGGCCCAGCCGCTGCCAAAGCGCGTCGTGGCGGCCTTGCCGAAGGCTTCCTTGAATGCGTCGAAACTGCCAAAGGCCTTGGTGATGGCCGCGGCCAGCGTGCCGGTGGGGGCGCCGCCGGCTTTGGGCGCCAGGGCCTTCCAGAACAGCGAGTGGTTGGCATGGCCCCCGCCATTGTTGCGCACCGCGCCGCGGATGGCTTCGGGGACTTTGGCGAGGTCGCCAATCAAATCATAGATGCACTCCGGGGCGGTGAGGCCGGCGTCCGCCAGCGCCTTGTTCACGTTGGTGATGTAGGCGTTGTGGTGCTTGGTATGGTGGATTTCCATCGTGCGCGCGTCAATATGCGGCTCCAGGGCGTCGTAGGCGTAGGGCAGGGCGGGCAGGGTGTAGGGCATGGTGAAATTGAGTTAAGGTTGAAAACAAACGTGTCCCTTAACAAAAGCCGCTTTTCGTCCTGCGTCAACCCCGCATCCAGTAGGTAATGTACCCAGAGGCAACGTGAGGTCATATGCACGCCAGAACCAGCGTGCTCAACGCGCCGTCGGATCCCACTTATCATCACCGCCGAGGATATTGGGGATGGTGTAGGCCTTGGCTTGTTCGTCGGTGAGTTGGTGCGACCACGGCACGCGCTTGTCCGGGTTCGCGCCCGGGCCGGTGCTTTTGTATTCATAATAACGCGCGGTTTGCTCCCGCTGTTCCGCGCCGATCCAGGTCTGCCAGCCTTCGGGTTTGATGTGGGCGCCCATCTCGCAATTAATGTAGGCGACGGTGGCGTAGTCCCGCCACGGCCGGCCCAAATCAACCGGGTCGGGCGGTGTGACATTAGGGTCGGTGCTAATGGGGACTCTGTTGGGGTCCTTTGGGTCAACCCACGGCGTGGGGTCATAGGTGAGATTGCACTTGAGAAACACAAGGCCGAACGGCTGTTCCTGCGAAGTGCCGGCGGCGGTGACGTGCCCGCGGTTGCGGCTGTGGATTTCGCAATTATCGAACACCGCGGTGGCGCTGCCGTAGATAAAGTCCACACGACCCTCGATGAAACAGTCCTTGAAATATAGGCGGCCCACGCGGTCTGCCAACGAATCCATGCGCAAAGTGTCCTGCCAGCCGGAGAGGCGGCAGTTGCGGATCACAATGCGGTCGGCAATCGTGCGTAGGGCCTGCGCCTGGCCGTGGTTGCCGGAATCATTTTTGAAAGTAATGTTCGAGGCATGGAAATCATCGGCTAGAATCACCACGCCGTTGCCGGTGTATAAGCGTGACTGCCCGGGCTGGGGTTCCTGCTGGTTGAAGTGGTAGAGCAAAACGGTTTTGTCCGCGTCTTCGCCTTCAAACGTCACCCTCTTTTTGGTCTCGGGCAGGACAATCTGGCCCTCGTCGTAAATGCCGGGCTTGATGTGGACGATGGTGCGCATCGTGGAATTGTCGGGAATCGCCGCAATCGCCTCGTGCATGGTTTTGAAATCGCCGCTGGCATCCTGCGCGACGACGATGCGCTTGACCGGCGGAGCGCTGGCGGCTGCCGAAGTCGATTGCGCGCCGGGTGCAGCACAGGCTGACACGAGCGCGAACAAAATAAGACCTGCGGCACTTATAACGGAGGTGGAATGCGGGGTAGTTTGCATCGGGGGTGGAGGCTATTTTACAGAAAGTGATTCAATCTGGACGGTTCCCGGCCCGAGGAAAGTCAGGGTAATGGTATAGGTTCCAGCGTTGAAGCTCAATCCACCCGCCGGCCCGGAACTGGCCCACGCCGTATTCGGCGCCAGTTCCCAACGCTTGGAGTCCACGACCGTTCCATCTGCAGCGACGACTTTTATTTCCACCGGCACCGGTGTCGCGCCATTATTGATATAGCGCACCTGCAAGTCATGTTCTCCACCGAGGCCGGCGGTGACAGACCAACTCATGGTGGCATTGGGTGTTGCCAGCATCGCATGATCGTTATCGAGGCTTGCACTGACCAGTGTTGCCTTGCTCGCCACGTAAATATCGCCGGAGTTCGATCCCGTCGTCGTCGGTGATGGCGAGGTTGTGGTCGTTTGAGTTGTCGAAGCAGATGACGAGAATACCGGTGCGGTGTTCGGAATCTTTGCGGCTGTATCCGATGTGGCGATGGCGATGGCGGAAATAATCACTTCGCCGGCTTCAACCCGCGGGAAGGAAATTTCCAGCCAACCGTTGCGGGCTTGTGCTGCGACTACTTTTTTCAGCGCGCCCGCGTAGCCCGCTTCTTTCCACAGGTCCAGGCTGCGAATCACCGTGCTGTCATTCACCGCCACATCGAATTGACGCCATCCGCCGCAATTCCCACCGCCACGTCCATACCACGGTTCGGCGAAATACAACTCGATGCGGTATTCGCCGTCGGGCACGGCAAAACGATAGCGCAGTTTTTCGCGCCCAAAGCGATAGGTCTGGAACAATGCATCATCGCCCGTGCCTTTGATGGCGTCATGCGTTTCCCCCTGGCTGCCAAAGCGCGCCGGCACGTTGTCGTATTCCTCCGCCCACGAAACCGAGCCCCACAAATCGCCCGGCGTGTAATCGTGGTCCGCCAGCCAGCGACTGCCGTTTTTATCGGTGTACTCCGGGCCGCCGCAATGCACGCGGTAGAGATAATTCAATCCTGCATCGGGTGCCGTCAGATTTTTATCCGTCCCATTGAGTTCCGCGCGATGGGGGGCTTCGGGGAGGTTGTTCAGCACAATCGCATCCGTGGCCACCACCTTGCCGTTCACGCGCCCTTCGGCGTACAGCACGTTGTAGCGCACCTCCACGCCGTCCCATTGGAAATGCGTGCCGCGGCCATTGCGCGTGCGCCGGCCCAGCGACTGTCCTTGATAATCATTGAAGAGTTCCACTTCGTCGCAATTGGAATAGACGATGATGCCGTCCTTTTTTCCCGGTCCCGTCCAGCGGTCAGGCCAGGTGTGTGAGACAATCATCACCATTGGGTCGTTGGCGGCGGAAACATAGTTGCTGCGATAAAGGTAGTAGGCGTCTGTCGGCTCGCCCCAGAGCGTCAGCAGCCCTTTGTTATTGGCCGGGCCCACGCCGTTCAGCTCGCCCACGCCGTCGGAGCCTTGCTCGCCATTCTTGCCGATTTTTCTCCCGGGGTTGTCATGGGTGGCGAAGACCCATTGGAATTGCCCGCAGATGGCATCGCGCACGGATTCCGCCGCCCGTATTTTCATTTCCATCAGCGCGCCCAGCCGGTCTTCACTCAACGCGCCATTTTTGGTGTAGCCGCCTTCGGTGTGCAGGCCCAGGCTTCGCCACGCGCCATATTCGCCCTCCAGCTTGTCCCGTTTCAACTCGTCCGCATACTTGGCAGGGTCGCCGCCGTAGGTGCCGCTCCAATTTTGCGGGACGTTCCAATCCGTCCCCTTGCCGCCGTTGCACGTCACGATCAGCCGTTGCGACGAAGCTGTCGGGTCCATTTCGCGGATGATGTCCGAGCACTCGCGCGCGAAATCCTCCGGCAGCACACTCTCGTTTTGCAAACCCCACAAAACCAGCGACGGGCTGTTGCGCCGTTCCTTTACCCAGTCGCGCAAAAGGCTTTTGAAGTTTTCACGGAAAACGGGGTTGTCGAACCAGATGTGCGCGGAAAATTGCGGCCACCACAAGATGCCGTCGTGATCCCAATGTTCCTGAAAAAGCAAATTGTGCGGTTGGTGCGCGTCGCGAAAGGCGTTGAAGCCCGCCGCTTCAATCTCGCTCACCACAGCGCGGATTTGCTCGTCGCTGAAGGCGTGACTCCCACCGAGCAGGTGTTCGTATTCGCAGGTTCCGTTGATGAGGACCGGATTCCCATTGACCAGGAACTGTCCCGTGCCCGACGAAGTGGTGGTCGGCCAATGGATTACCCGGATGCCGAACGGCGTCTCGACCTGGTCCAATGTTCGCCCCGTGTCGAGCAGTGTGGTCTCAATGGTGTAAAGATGCGGGTTGGCTGGTGACCACAGCGAAACATTTTTCAACTCCGGTGTGTCCTGCCGCAACGTGAATGTCTCGCCGGGCGCCGCAGTGTGCTCGGTGCGCAAATCGGCGACCACGCGTCCGTCGTGGTCTCGTACTTGAGTTTCAAGTACAAGTGCGCACGGTGCCGAACCGTAATTCCGGATTTCCGTTTCGACGTGAACAACCGCGCTGTTGTTCGTCGCCGTGGAATCGTTCCAGACATGGACGCCGAAGGGCTCAACCCGCACCGGGTCGGTAACCACCAGATGCACCGGTCGGAAAATGCCCAGCGGCTGGCTGCCTTCGGAAAAACCGGTGTTGGTCCAATCCCCGCCGGAAACCCATGGCAGGTCGTTTATGCCTTCCGGCTCATCCGCGCGCACGACCAGCAGGTTTTTCCCACCAAACTCGACGAGGTCGGTGACATCCAGCGTAAAAGTCGTGCGCCCGCCGGCGTGCTGGCCCGCGGATTGGCCATTTACCCAGACGGTGGCATAGGAGCCCACACCCTCAAAAAATAAAAACACCCTCCGCCCTCGTTCCGCCGCGTCCACGGTGAATTCCCGGCGATACCAGGCGCTCCCGTGCAGGTTGCCATTGAGCAAGCGGTGCTCGCCGCCGTAATCATCCCAGTTGTGCGGTACTTCCACGGATTTCCACGCCTGGTCGTTGTAACCCAGTTTTTCAGCACCGGCGTATGTGTTCGAATTGGTCGGCGCCACAGCCGAGCGCCAGTTCGAGTCAAGCAGGGTGTCACTTCGCGTTTCGCTCACCGTGGGAACCGCCGCGCAGCCTCCGCCGACCCCCAGGACGAAGAGAATCGCCACTATTCGACCTTGCCAGGGAAAGTTCATCGTAAAATAGAAGACTTTTTTACTCTCAAACGTCGAATTTCACCCCAAGCTCTTCAGGAATAATGGGGCGAAAGGGCTTTTCGAGGTCAGACACATCATAGTTCAAGTGCCATTCGAGCAGCATGACATAATAGAGGGCGGTGAATCCCCAGAACTGCGTTTGGCCGAGGCCGGTGCCGTCTTCCGCGTTATAGTATTCGCGCAGGACGGGGTTTTTCACCACGGCCATGTTGAACAAGCGCGTGGCCAGTTCCTTGGCGGCGTCCTTGAAACCGTAGCGCATCAGGCCCTGGAAAATCATGTAATTGGTCGGCGCCCAGGTGGAACCGCGCCAGTTGCATTCGTTGGAGCCATTGGCGAGTTTGTGAGAACCCTGGTAGTAGTCCGATTCGGTCTTGGCGTAGCTCGCGACGGGGTAGGCGAGCCAGAATTCGTTTTCGTTGAGCAGCCGTTCATTGACAGTGCGTTTGGCGCGTTCGGGCGTCGCCGCGCCGCAGAATAGGGGCATGAAGCAAGTGGCGGATTTCACGCGGACCAGCTGGTTTTTCTTTTCGTTGCGGTCGTAGTAAATGCCGTCCTTTTCGTCCCAAAAAACATCGTTGATGAGCTTGCAAACTTGGTCCGCATGGGCGGTGAAGGCTTTGCTGTCGTCCTTCTGGCCGAGGTGGTCCGCGATGACGGCCATCGCCCGCAGTTCACGCACGAGGTAGCTCGCCAAATCCACCCCTTCGTCTTCAAACGCGCCGATTTGCCCGGCGCGGCTCCATTGGTTGTCGGTGCCGGCGGCGTCGGCGGAGTTCCAGGTGGGCAGGCCATTGCCGTCCCCATCGTAGCTGAACCATTTCTCAAGGTATTTTTTGAGGCGGTTGTAGTAGCTGCCGTTTTCGATGACAGTCGCGTTTTCGGGTGAAGTATTCAGCCATTCGTAATCGTTTTTGTTTTGCCGCGCGCCCAGGACGACGAGTTGCGCGAGGAACGGCTTGAAGTGCTGGCGGTCGCGCTGCTTGTTCAGGGAGCGATTGACGTAGCCGTCCGCGTGCTGGCGGTTGAGGAATTCCTTGAGGTTGGTGTAGCAATAGGGATAGACGCCAAAGTAACCGAGGTAGAGATTTTCGAAATACAGGTCCCAGTCATAGAACTCGGTGTAGGGATATCCAGTCAGAAAATTCCCGCCGGCGTTGGGTACCCCACGAATGGTTTTAAGCCCTTTAAGTTTGATATCCGAATTGGTCTTCTGCAGGCGTTTGAGGAGTTCTGCGGCTTCATCCGGGCCGATCAATTTAAGAAAATCAGCAGTCGCGGGAGATTTTGGACTAAAGACTATGGGAGTCGTGGCCGGCGCGGTTTGGCCAAAAGTAAAACGGGAGGTGGCAGCCAGGCCGGCCAGCGAAGCAGTGGTAATCAGGAAATCGCGGCGGGTTGTGGGCATGGCTAATCTCCGAACGGAGGGGGGTGGGGGTCTCCAACTTTGGCCGGAAACGGTTCTCGCGGAAAGCACAATTAACCACCCGAAGTACCGACTCGACCGGATTTCACCGCTGCATTTTAAGCCATTGTCTCTCAAAAACAAAAATGGGGGGGGTGGATGGGACTCGAAACGTCTTCACCATCCGAGGCTAAGTTGCTAATCAACGTGGACTTGGTTGATTGTTCGTGTTTTAGAACTGGAAACAAAATGCGGCTAAACTCAAAAGTAGGGGTCTCCTGTTGGGTCTCATTGCCTGCTTTGGTTCTGTCAGGGTGCGCGTCAACGCTTCACCGGTCCGACGCGGCGCTGGCCGGGGCTCCGGTGGTCAGCGGCGACGCGGTCATTCGGGCGCCGGCTGGGGGCTCGGAGATTGTGATCAAGACCACCTCGCGGACGGCCGGGGCGATTGAATCCTTGCAATGGGGAGGCAAGGAATTCATCGATGACGCGGACCACGGACGGGAGTTGCAGACATGTTGGAATGGCAACGCGGGGGTGGAGCCCATCGCGGACGAGACGTTCAACCCGACGGAGGCCGGCTCGCTTGATGACGACCGCGGCGCCACCTCCTCGAGTCGATTGCTGGAATTCAGGGCTCGCGGAAATCAACTTGAGACCTTCAGCCAGCCCGCTTTCTGGTTGAATCCGAACGAGACATCCGGCGGAAAACCCGCGCGCAACAAAACCATTCTTTCCCCCGATCGTCTGCGCAAGCGGGTGGTGATCGGCTACAAGAACCTGCCGCACGCCATCGACTGCCAGTGCACGGTTTCTCTCGCCGCCGAGGACCGCAACACGCGCTGCGTTATCGAAGCGCTGACCGGTTACATGCCGCCGGAGTTCAATCAATTTCAAGTCTTTGATCCGAAAACCGGGAAGTTTGTCCCCCTTGATGACGGCCCCGGTGAGCAGGCGCTGCCGCTGGTCTTTTCCACCCCCGATGGAAAGTATGCCATGGGCGTTTTTTCCCGGGGGCCGGAAGCGCCGCGCGAGGGGAGCGGACCCACTTATGGCCGCTGGAATATGCAAGCCTTTCAGGTGGTGAAATGGAATTGCGTTTTCCGTTTGCAAAACCCGGATGGTTTATCGGGCGATTTCAGCTGCCATGTCATCGTGGCGGTCGGTTCGCTGGAGGATGTGCGGACGACCCTCGCGGCCCTTCAAAAGATGTAACTATTCAGGTCCGGTTTATTCCCTCAAAAACAAAAATGGGGGGATGGATGGGACTCGAAACGTCTTCAGCAACCGAGGCTAAGTCGCCAATCAACGTGGACTTGTGGCAACCTAAATTACGCTGACCGTCGATGAGCCGCCGATTGGGCAGTGGAAAAATGCTTCTTCAGTTTCAGGAACGGTTGCTCCAGGCCATAGTAGGAAAATGAGGCCGCCAGTAATGACGCAGGCGAACCAATCAGCACCACCGTCCAGTTAGTATATCCCAAGTCGTGCATTCCCATGTATATCGGAAAATGCCAGAGGTATAATCCGTAGGAAATGGATCCAGGCCAAACCAATCCATTGAAAGCCAAAAGCCTTTTAACCATGCTTTGCGTGTTCACCAACACATCGAGAATCAAGGCGGCGGCCAGCAAGGCGATGATGACAAATCCGAAATAAAAAAGCCCGTGATCAAGTACATTGCCCGAAATGGAAAAAGCGACCAGGCCGGCCAGGGAAAGAGGAGAAAGGAGCACCAGGGATTTCTTCGCCAAAGTCTTTGCGTTTTCCGTCATTAGTCCGGAGGACATAACCACGCCGAGCATGCAGCCGATCATCAGCATGTCCGCTTTGCTATCTAATCCGTAGCTTAAATGTAAGATCAGGCGTGGGGTCGAGGCCAGTTGCCGGGCGAGATAAAGGTTGGTCAGCCACGAGAGCAAGGCAATAACCGCCGCAACGGTGACAATATAATACCGTTTCTTTGTCAGGCGGAGCAGCGTCAACAGGATGACCGGCCACAGGAAGTAGAACTGCTCTTCTGTCGAAAGCGACCAAGTGTGGGCGAGAAGGCCAAGCTGGTTTTGTGAAAACACCCTGACCCAATTTGAGGCGTAGAAAAGAGCGATCAGCGCATCAAGGCAATTTTCACGCGCGCGGGCGTAATCAAAAAGAATGAAGCTCGAAATGCAAAGCACGATCAGCAGGGCGATCAGCGCCGGGCCAAGTCGCAGCGCGCGTCTCAGGTAGAAATTGCGCAGGCTGATGGAGCCGGTTCGGTCGAATTCTTGAACGAGCAAGGTTGTGATCAAAAAGCCACTAAGGACAAAGAAAATGTCAACCCCGACAAAGCCTCCCGGCAGCAAGGAATTATACTGGCGCAGTGGCGCATGATTCCCCATCACGAATAGAATGGCTATTCCGCGCAGCCCATCCAGTGCGGGTACGTAGCCAAGTTCATGGCGGGTCTGGGTTGCCAGACCTGTGCCCTGTCGCCATGACCTGGAGCCATCACTGTGGAGGGCTTTATCGGTGCGAAGTCGCATTTTTGAGCGGACAGGAAGTTATCAGCCTTTCTATAACGTGCTGTGGCAGATTGCAGCCAGCGTTATGGCCGGCAACGCGTTGGCGCAAATCTTCAGTAAAGCCGATGTAACGGTGGGCGGGGTCGGCTTCGCTGACGATGCAGTAGACGTGGAACATAGACATCGAAAGTTTCGGTATTTGCCCTCCTTTGCTCCATAAGCTGGTCGGCAAATGCTAAATTTTTACCCAAAACTCTCATGGCGGGATGGACGGGACTCGAACCATCAATAAAGCAACAACGGAAGTGCTTCGCTAATCGCGGTTTATGTTGTTTGAGAGAAACTTAGAACAAGAAATAATATGCAGCAAAATGCAGAAAAAACAAGGCAAAAACAGTTTTTTGGCAAATCTCTGGCAAATATTTTTGGACAGGAATAGCACCCGTCCATCAGACAATTCAATGTGTCCGTAATTCTTTCTACTGCCGTGGTCTTTGGCTAGATGGCTCCGTCCTTCCCAGCAGAGTCCATGCCCTGAAAAATCAGCAGCAACGCATAGCGGCCGGACGCATAAAGCAGGCGTTGCCGCGAACTTAATTCTTCAACGTGTTCCTCTAGGAGCTTTCGATATTGTTTCTTTGACTTGTAAGTAGGTTTCAGCTTAGTCGGCCACGTTTTTAGTTTAACCTTTTCGCCAGATCTGACCCGGAATTTCTTTGAGTGAATCTTCATGGTGAAAGAGTGGATTTAGCCTTCAGGATTTGATTTCAAACATTGGCTGTTGTGCAGCACCTTCTCTTTTGCCAGCGCTTCAAAGCCGGAGATCACGTCGAAGAGTTCCTCGTCAATGCCGCTTTGGCGCACACGATGGAAAGTGCCGCGAAGGTGCTCAAGCAAATCATCGATATTTTTGTCGGCGCGTTGCATGGCCGCCAAACGGCTGGCGTTCTCGCTTGCAAGGGATTCGGCGCACGCCCGGAAAAGAGAGATGAAAAGATATTCACGAATGAGCACGCGCAAGGTTGTGGTGTCGCTGCACATCACCTCGGGTAGGTTTTTGGTCGGCCAGCTAATTTTGGCCAGACTTTGTTGCCAGACAGTGTCGAGTGGCAACAACCGCTGGCTCACCGGCGCATAGAGCGCCCCGGCCTGTGGTCGGTTATGAAAGATGTAAAGTTGCGTATACTCGCCTTTGGCCCGCCGCGTCTCGCTTTCAATTTGAATCTGTCCCACAAGCGAGGTAATGGCCTGTACAGAATTTGGCACCGTAAAAATTCCCATCATCGTCAGACCGGCGTCCGCGAGCCGCGCATTCACACGCTCGCCGACCGCCCATATGCGGGCCTGGCCGGGCAGGCTGGCAAGTGTTTTTACCGCGAAATCTGCGATCACATCATTAAATTGTCCCACCAGTCCTTGGTCAGAGCCAAATACGATTGCGCCGATTGCGCTCTCGTTGTTTTTTTTCCTCTCATTAGACTTTGAAGCTATTGGCGCGCCATTCCTAAAACACACGCCCAAACCCAGTTCCACGGTTCTATAGTAATCGCCCAGGGCGAGGACTGATTTCTCGTATTGGCCTATGCTCGAAGCCGCGAGCGCCTTCATCGTGCGGACGACCGATTGGAGATCTCCGGCACTGTTAATTTTTCGGAGGAGACTGGCGGTGCTGTCGCTCATGACTTCGCCTTCATTTTCACATCAGCCTCAGCAGTGGCCTTCGCTGGGATCTCCGCTGGAGCTACGGGCTTTGGCGAAGGTTTGACCACGTCGGCGGGTTTTGGCCCGGCTTCGGTCAATGGTTTCGGCTGGAAGGCAATGAGCGCTTTGCGGGCGATTTCGATAATCGTTTTATGGTCTTCGTCGATCAATTTATCAGCAGTTTCAAATCGCGCGGCAATTTCCGAAGGTAAGTTTGATGCAGCTTCATGCACGGCGTTTTCGGCATCAGTCATCTTGTTAATCGGCACCAAATCGAAGAGTTTTGCCGTCAACGCCAGCAATACGGCGATTTGTGCGGGCACGGGCATCGGGCTAAATTCCGGCTGCTTGAGGCAAGCGCGAATTCGACGCCCATGCTCAATAATCTTGCGGGTGTCTTCATCCAAGCGGGCACCAAACCGGGCAAAGGTTTCCAGCTCCTCAAACTGGGCATAATCGAGTTTAAGGTCGCCCGCCACCGCGCGGTAGGCTGCCCGTTGCGCCTGGCCACCCACGCGCGAAACGGATTTGCCAACGTCCACGGCGGGCAGCACGCCCAATTCAAACAGCGAGGGCGAAAGGTAGATTTGGCCGTCGGTAATGGATATTAAATTGGTGGGAATGTAGGCGGAAATATCCTGCGCTTCCGTCTCGATAATCGGCAAGGCCGTAAGCGAGCCGCCGCCAAGTTCCTTGCGCAAATGGGTGGCGCGTTCAAGCATGCGCGAATGAATGTAAAAGATATCACCCGGAAAGGCTTCACGTCCGGGTGGTCGGCGGAGGAGGAGTGAAAGCTCGCGATAGGCGCGGGCGTGCTGGGTGAGGTCGTCATAGACGATCAGCACGTCGCGGCCCGCTTCCATAAAGTGTTCTGCGATGCTGGTCGCGGCGTAGGGGGCGATAAAGGCCAGCCCGGGCGGGTCGCTTCCTTCAGCCACCACGACGACGGTATAGTCCATCGCGCCTTTTTCCCGCAGGACTGCGACGGCCTTAGCCACGGCAGAAGCGCGCTGGCCAATGGCGCAATAGACGCACACGACGTTCTGCCCTCTTTGGTTGAGGATGGTGTCAAGCGCGATGGCGGTTTTTCCCGTCTGTCGATCACCCAGGATTAATTCACGTTGTCCATGTCCGATGGGAATAAGCGCATCAATGACTTTCAGGCCGGTTTGCAGCGGCACCGTCACCGGTGCCCGGTCCATGATCGGCGCAGCCGGGCGTTCGATTGGCAGGCGCGAGCTAGTAGCGACCATCCCATTTTCATCCAGTGGCCGACCAAGCGGGTTGATGACGCGTCCGAGCAATCCTTCGCCCACGGCCACGTCCATGACCCGACCCGTGCGCTCGACCTCATCTCCGGCATGAAGATGCGAGTAGTCACCAAGCAGAACGACGCCAATTTCGTCCTCATCCACATTGAAGGCAATTCCGAGCACATCACCGGGAAATTTTACCAACTCTTCGAATCCGACACTGGGCAGGCCGGAGACCTTGGCGATACCCGTCTCGACACTAATTACCGTGCCGACCTCCCGTAGCGCAAGTTGCGGCACGTAGGCTTCCCGCACCTGGTCAATGCCAGCAAAAGTGCGGTCGAAGACGCTTTGCAAATTTTCAGGAGATGCATTCATGCGCTCTTTGTTTCCGGCTTTGGATCAGCAGATGTCGGCTCGGTCTTGGTTTCGGATTTGGCCTCTACTGTCACTACGGGTTTAGATTGAGGGGTGGCTACCGCATCCGGTTTGGCCTCCGCTTTACTCGCCAGAGTGGTTTCCGTTTGGGCTTTGCCTGACGCAACAGGTTGGGCCTTGACCTCGGTTTCCGCCTGCGACTCTGGTTTGACTTCAGCTTTGGGCGCAGGCGCGACGACTGGTCCGGGCGCAGCTTTTTCAACAGCGTCCGGCTCTGGCTTGACTTCAGACTTTGGCTCGACCTTGGATTCGTCAGGTTTAGGTGCGGCCACAACCTCTGGCGTAGGTTGAGATTTGGCCTCCGGCTTTGATTCTGTTTTTGCCTCGAGGTTGGGAATTACGGCAACTTCAACTTTCGTCTCAAGCTTGGCCTCAGCCTTTGGCTCCGTTTTTACTTCTGGCGTATGCTCGATTTTAGGTGGTGGTTTGTCCTTCTCTTTCAGAAGTTCGTCCACGCTCTTTTCCAACGATGAGAGATAGTCTGCAATGCTCCAGGCCACCTTTTGTCCATTCGAAGTCAGTTCAATGCCACTGACTAAATCTGGCGAAGTCTCGAATCGAAGATGGATATCAGCCGAGAAAGCTTCGTTGAGTGCATTTTGTATTGCCGCGCGTTGTGTTGCTGGCAGTTCAAAGGCACTGCGAACAAGCGCGGGTTCCGTTGCCGTCTTCAGGGCTTTGCCCAGACCTTCTTTAGCCTGCCCGCCCATTTCTCTTAAGCGGCGGGTGAAAACCTCGCCGAGGCGTTCCTCCAAACTCGTGGTGGCAAGATCCGTCAGTGCCTTTCGCGTGATGGCAAACACTTCTTGCTGGGTTCGGCGGCTGATTGCTTGGTTGAGGTTGTGGGCGTCGTTACGCAATGATTCCTGCCGCTTCGCGCTCATCGCATCAGCCGATTTCCGCGCCTCATCGATAAGCCGCAGGCGTTCGGCTTTTGCTTCGTCCGTTGCCTTGGTCAAGAGGGCCGCCCGCTGCTGGTCAAATTCTTCGTTCTTGTGCTGAAAATCGTCGCGCTCCTTTTGGGCTTCAGCCTTTTTTGTGGCGGCGTCAGCCAGTTCCCTGGCAATCAGTTTCTCCCGTGTATCAATGGCGTTCAAGATGGGTTTATAGAGAAAGCGTTTCAACAACCACACCAAAATGAGGAAGTTGAGCGCCTGTGCGCCGACGGTAAACCAATCGATGAGCATGGGATTACTTTCCAGCGGCTTGGGCGATAACGTGGTTCCAGAACGGGTTGGCGAAAATCAGAATCATTGAGACCACGAAGCAATAGATGGCGGTGGATTCGATCATCGCCAGACCGACAAACAACGTCCGGGTGATGGTGGCGGAGGCGTCGGGCTGTTGCGCCAGCGCCGTTAATGCGGTCGCGACTGAGCGCCCTTCGCCCAGAGCGGGGCACATGCAACCAATGCCAGTAGTGAGGCCGGCAGTGGCAATTGAAGCAACGGCGATAATGGTCATGCTATCCATGGTAGTTCCTTGAGTTGGTGAGTGATGATTTCAGGTTGAGGGCACTGCCGCTGGCATTGGCGCTGGTTTGGGTTTGCGAGTGCGCGTGGCGGCTGCGATGTAAACCGCGGCCAGAATGCTGAAAATGTAGGCCTGCACCATGCCGGTGAGCAGACCCAGCGCCATCATTACGATGGGAAAAATGAACGGCGTGATGGTCAGTAGAATGGCGATAATCATCGCCCCGCTCATCATGTTGCCAAACAAACGGACGGCCAGGGCCAGCGTGCGCGAAAGTTCGCTGATGATGTTAAATGGCAGCATGATTATCGTCGGCTTTGTGTAGGAGGCGAGGTAGCCGCCTACTCCCTGTTCTTCGATCCCGAACATCGGCACGGCCACAAACACACACAACGCGAGCGCCACCGTGGTCGAGAGCGAGCCTGTCGGCGGCTCATAGCCCGGAATAATGGTGCATAAGCTGGCCGTGGCGATGAAGAGGAAAAGCGTACCCAGAAAGCCGAGATACTTTTCCGGATGACTGAGCCCTACATCTTCGATTTGTTTCTCGATGGCGGTGACGACGATTTCCAATAGGCACTGCCAGCGGGAACGCTCCAAACCAGTGGAAAGTTTACGAGTGATGAGGATTGAGCCAACGGCCAGCGCGAGCATTAGTCCCCATGTATACACAATGGTGGCGTTGAGTTTGAGCAACCCGTGTTGCCACAAGATCATTTCGTCGGGACTAAGGCGCATGGCGGCCCTCCGGTTCCGGGTGGATTGAACTATTTCGTTGCGGTCGGTTCAGCCAGATCACAACCAAGCGGGCCATGATAAATCCACAGAGGCACAGCAAGAGCCGTTGCCAATGCCCACCAGAGACAAAGTAAAACCCCGTTAGAGCAATGCCCATCCGCAGCGGCATGCTGATGATGAACCAAAGCGCCGGTTGCTTTGATGCAACGCCCTTGCGCACCGTCCACCAAAGGCCTCCGTAAAAAATTGCGCTGAGCAAGAGGCCCGCCACCCATGCCAGCGCCAAGGTCAGGGTTTCATTCATCGTCGGCCTCCTCGTCTTCCCGCATGGCCCGGTCTTGCTGGGCGACCCAATGCCACGCATTTAAGCAGCCAATCGTGAGGCCAGCCATCAATAGCGCCAGCGTCCATGAATGCGCTCCAGGATGGCGACTGTCCAACCAAAGACCAAGCGCCGCACCGATCAGCGTCGGAACCACTACCGACCAGCCAATCAGTCCCATCATGCCCAGTCCCATCCAGACACCCGGCGCGGGGTTCCGCCGCGCCTTGAGCTTGCGCGCCGCCTTCAGGCCAATTTGCCCAGCAAGGGTTGGCGCATTCTTGGCAACTGCTTCTGGTTCGTCATTCATGTTGAAAGGCCGCAAAGCGGCGCAGCAATCCGGTTTCCATTTTCGCCATGGCCGTGCGCACGCTTTGCTCATGTTCATCGAGAGTCAAAAATTGCTTTTCCACCGCCTCGCGCAATTGGCCAAGATCGGTTCCGCCCAGCGCCCGGCGAACAGACACGAGCACGTCCTGACCGTTCTTGACCAATACGCCTTCATCCACCGCCACAAAAACTTCCCCATCGGATTCAGTTTCGTAGGTCAGAATTCCTGGTGTGAGAGCCGCCACACAATCCAGCCGGTGAGGCAGGAGCCCAAACGAACCTTCGCGTGTTTCCGCGACAATGCGCGATACGTTAGTCTTTTCCGCAAAGATTTGAAACGGTAGGAGAACTTTAAGATGCATGAGTGTCGGCGACATGTTCGATCTTGGGTTGAGGTTTGACCTCGGGCAGCGGAGGCAATTTTGGGGTGGACTTCATCGAAGTATCGGCAGCTGGCTTCGGCTCAGACTTGGTGTTCGCTTTGGCCTCGGGCTTGGCTGCGTCTGCCGGTGGGCTGGGTTTTGGTTTTCCCTTCGCCTCACTTATCGCACCGATCATGTAGAGTGACCGCTCCGGGTAATCTTTGAACTCATCGCGCAGGATCCGCTCGCAACCGTCCAGCGAGTCTTTGAGGCTGACCAACTTCCCTTTGAGACCCGTAAACTGTTCCGTCGTGAAAAAAGGCTGGGTGAGAAAACGTTCCAAGCGGCGGGCCCGAGCGACAACGTTGCGGTCTTCTGGCGAAAGCTGCTCTAGCCCGAGCATCGCAATGATGTCCTTGAGTTCCGCGTATTGGGCCAGAGTCCGTCGAATTTCCTGGGCTAAAGTGTAATGTCTTTCGCCGACGATGCCGGGCGTAGCCATCTTGGAAGTGGATTGCAACGGGTCTATTGCCGGGAAAAGTCCTTCACTAGCTCGCTTGCGTGAGAGTACAATGGATGCGGAGAGATGTGAAAAAGTGTGCACCGCCGCCGGATCGGTGAAGTCATCCGCCGGCACATATACAGCCTGAATAGAGGTGATGGCACCGGTATTGGTGTTGGCAATGCGTTCCTCCAAACCCGACAATTCGGTGCCCATCGTGGGCTGATAACCCAGGCGTGATGGCATTTGGCCCATCAGTCCAGACACCTCCATACCGGCCTGAATAAAGCGAAAAATATTATCAATGAGCAGCAGCACGTCGCGGTGCTCATCGTCCCTGAAATATTCTGCCATCGTCAGCGCGGCATGGCCGACACGGAACCGGCTGCCCGGTGGCTCGTTCATCTGGCCAAAGACCATCACCATATTGGGCAACACCCCTGCTTCCTTCATGTCGCGGTAGAGTTCTTCGCCCTCGCGGCACCGTTCGCCAATCCCACAAAAAATGCTCACGCCCTCCTGGTGCTTGATCATGTTGTGAATCATTTCGGTGAGCAGTACCGTCTTGCCCACACCTGCCCCACCGAACAGTCCCGCTTTGCCGCCGCGTTCCAGGGGCACCAGCACGTCAATCGCCTTGATTCCTGTTTCAAAAATTTCCGATTGGGTGGAACGTTCCGCCAGCGGCGGCGGAGCCCGATGTACGGAACGCCATTGGATATCGGAGGGCATGGCCTGACGATCAATGACGTTGCCGAACACGTCGAACATCCGTGAGAGAACTCCTTTGCCAACCGGAGCTTTTAACGGGCCGCCCGTATCCTTCACCGCCATGCCACGAGCGAGACCTTGCGTGGGCGTAAGCGCAATCCCGCGCACATGCCGTGCATCCCGCTGCGCCAGAACTTCAATCACAATTTGCTCCTTATCTCCCGCGCGCAGCAACGTGTAAATCGGCGGCAAATGTTCATCGAAGCGAATATCCACGACACTGCCCCGCACAGAGACGACTGCGCCGGATGCTAGTTGATGTCGGGGTGGTGAAGAGGTCATGGCATTTCTTTCAGAGGCGTTTGGGAAAAGATTGCGGGGAATGTTTCTTTGATGGCGAAGTTAAATACCCTCCGGCTATTTCCCGGCGGTGTTTGAATTTGGCAACAAGGGCTGGCCGCGGGGCGGCAACGAAAATTCGACGGTGATCACATAAAAAACCAGCGCCGCAAAAATAAAAATCGCGGCGACCCAGAAGCGCCAATCATGATGCGCACGCTTCCAGTACGGGGAGTGGACATGATGGAGCCCGTCGGAATTCGGGCCTCCATGGGCGCTGTTGCTATGTTTAATTTCATTCATCGGTTTTCAACTTTCTTGATCCTTTGCCATACTATTTCGGGTCAGAATTGATGCTGGCCGGTACAGTCCACTTCCAGTTTCGAATCTCCGGCAGGTCCTGGCCGTTTTTATAAATATATTGTTTGTGATCGAGCAGTTTTTCCTTGAGTTGCTGCTTCAGATAAATACCCCGGTCACTGGTCTGCGGAAGGCGGTCGATGGTGTCCATCACCAGATGGAAGCGATCCAGTTCGTTGAGCACCGTCATGTCGAAGGCAGTGGTGATGGTGCCCTCCTCCTTGTAGCCACGGACATGGATGTTGTTGTGATTGTTGCGGCGGTAGGTGAGCCGGTGGATCAGCCACGGGTAGGCGTGAAAGGCAAAGATGACTGGCTTATTCTTGGTAAAGAGCTCGTCGAAATCCGTGTCACTTAAGCCGTGGGGATGCTCGGATTGTGGCTGGAGCTTCATGAGATCCACCACGTTCACCACCCGGATTTTCATTTCGGGCAAATGTTCGCGCAGAATGGAGACGGCGGCGAGTGTTTCCAGCGTGGGCACGTCGCCACAACAGGCCATGACCACATCGGGTGAAATGCCCTGGTCATTGCTGGCCCACTGCCAAATGCCGATGCCTTCAGTGCAGTGTTTGACGGCGGCGTCCATCGTTAACCACTGTGGAGCCGGGTGTTTGCCGGCGATGACGACATTGACGTAATGACGGCTGCGCAGGCAGTGATCCATCACCGATAACAGGCAATTGGCATCCGGTGGCAAATATACCCGCACAACCTCCGCTTTTTTATTGACGACATGGTCAATGAAACCGGGGTCTTGATGGGTAAACCCATTGTGATCCTGCCGCCAGACATGCGATGCCAGTAGGTAGTTTAATGAGGCAATTTTACGCCGCCACGGTAGATGCGACGTGACTTTCAGCCACTTGGCATGCTGGTTGAACATCGAATCAACAATGTGGATAAACGCCTCATAGCAATTAAAGAGTCCATGCCGTCCAGTGAGCAGGTAGCCCTCCAGCCAGCCTTCACATTGGTGTTCGCTGAGCATTTCCATGACGCGCCCCGCCGGGGCGAGAAACTCGTCATTCGGTACGGTTGCAGCGTCCCATTGGCGTTGGGTCGCTTCAAAGAGTGCCTCCAAGCCGTTGGAGAGCGTCTCATCCGGGCCAAAAACGCGGAAATTCCGTTGCGCACTGTTCAGCTTTACCATGTCACGCAGAAATGGCCCGAGAACATGTGTGTCGCCGATGCCGCGCACCCCCGGCGTCGGCACATTGGCAGCATAGCCCCGAAAATCCGGCATCTGTAGGTCGCGCAGCAGGATGCCGCCATTGGCATGAGGATTCGCGCCCATGCGGCGTTCGCCTTTGGGCGCAAGCTCGGCCAGCTCTGGTTTTAGACGGCCTTGTTCATCAAAAAGTTCCTCCGGGCGGTAGCTTCTCAACCAGTCTTCCAGCAACTTGAGGTGTTCAGGCTGAGTGGCGGGATCGGAGAGCGGCACCTGATGCGCGCGGAAAGTGCCTTCTATCTGGAGGCCATCGACAATTTTCGGCCCCGTCCAACCCTTGGGTGAATTGAGGACGATCATCGGCCAGCGCGGGCGAGTTAAATTTCCGTGAAGGCGGGCCTCCTGCTGGATCTTTTTGATCTGCTCAACGACAAGATCAAGTGTTGCGGCCATGGCCTCATGCATTGGCTCCGGTTCGTGACCCTCCACGAAATACGGCGACCACCCGTAGCCGCGCAGCAGTTGCTCCAATTCCTCGCGGGTGATGCGGGCGAGGATTGTCGGGTTGGAGATTTTGTAACCGTTGAGATGCAGTATCGGCAACACCGCGCCGTCGGTGGCGGGATCGAGGAACTTGTTGGAATGCCACGCCGTGGCCAACGGGCCGGTTTCCGCTTCGCCATCGCCGACGACGCAGGCGACGACGAGGTCAGGATTGTCAAACACCGCTCCGAACGAATGGCTGAGCGAGTAGCCCAACTCGCCGCCTTCATGGATTGAGCCAGGTGTCTCCGGCGAGGCGTGGCTGGGAATGCCGCCGGGAAATGAAAACTGCGTGAAGAGTTTTTTTAGCCCGGCCTCGTCCTGGCTGATGTTTGGGTAAATCTCGCTATATGTGCCTTCCAAGTAAGTGTTGCCTACCACCGCGGGGCCGCCATGTCCTGGGCCAGAGACGTAAATCATGTCGAGGTCATATTTTTTAATGACTCGGTTCAAGTGGGCATAAATAAAGTTCTGTCCCGGAGTCGTGCCCTAGTGGCCCAGGAGCATGTGCTTCACATCCGCCAGCGCCAATGGCCGCTTCAGCAGCGGATTGTCCCATAGATAAATCTGCCCAACCGACAGGTAGTTGGCCGCCCGCCAGTAGGCGTTAATCTTCTGGAGCAGTTCCGGAGTAAGGCTGGTGATTTTCATGGTCACAACCGGAATGACGCTTGTCCCCGAGACAAAACGGGATGAGCCCAGGTTTATCGAACGGCGTCAGGCCGCCCGCTTGACCGGCTTCACTTTTTTGTCCGTGACACAAGAATCATCGTCGTCCCCGGCGTTGAGCGCTTGGTTATTGCAGTGGGCACGAGCCAAAGTAATCAATGCCTGGTTCGCAGCCTTTTCCTCGTTGAGAATCTCTTTCAGCAATGCCGCCGCCGGTTTGTTCCCGAGGAGGGTCGACCACTCGCGCAGGCAGCCATACGAAGCGATCTCATAGTGTTCGATCTTCTGTGCGACGGACACTAGCGCCGCGTTGATGACGACTGAGCCCTTGTTGTCGGTGGCGACTTCGGTGCCTTCGGCCAGGATGCCAATGGTGGCATCGCATTTATTTACACTGGGTTTTTCACCGAATAATTTGAAAACCTTTTCGAGCTTCGTGACCTGGCGCTCGGTCTCCATCAAGTGCGTCTCAATCAGGCTGCGCAAGTGGAGGCAGGTGGCGGCTTTGATCATTTTTGGCATCGCGATGACGAGCCGTTTCTCGGAGTCGTAACGGTCGGCCAGCTCATCCAGGAATAGATCTTTGAGTGTTCTCATAAATATTTTATTTTGAATTGATTTAGCAACTAGCGATTATGAAGCGCAGCAGGAAGAGGCTTCCTTGACGGCCTTTTGAACCGCGTCGAGAGTTTCACCGGTGCGCTTCTGAATTCTGCCATACAACTCATCATGCTTGCCGTCGATGAATAGGAGGTCATTGTCCGTCAGGTGGGACCATTTTTCCTTCAGCTTGCCTTTGACGATGTTCCAGTCGCCTTTGATTTCGAGTGAGTTCATAATGAGTTGTTTTTTTGTTAGTTGTTGCCGTCAACATGACGGTAAAGTCTCGAAGCGTTTCTCGCGTTGACCGATATTACGACAACGACAGGCTTTCCGCCATGAGGTGTAACCCTACCGCGATGCCTTTAACCAGGCTGGCTCAGTTTAAGCACGCGGCACATTGAGCGCGCGATCATCAGCTCTTCATTTGTGCGAATGACGCGCACCCGGACACGACCGGTGTCCGTGGAAATCACCGCCGCATTCTTTGTATTGCGCTTCCGACTTAATTCAACGCCAAGAAAGCTGAGCCCGTCACAAATCCGCTCCCGGATGAGCGGTGAGTTTTCGCCAATGCCTCCGGCGAAAACGAGCGTATCCAATCCACCAAGGGTCGCCGCGAAGGAGCCTATCCATTTTTTCGCCTGGTAACAAAACAGCGCCAATGCTTCCGCCGCCCGGACATCAGTCTCCTCACGCGCAAGCAAATCACGCACATCCGAACTTGTCCCGGAAACTCCAAGCAACCCGGATTGGTGGTTCACCATACGATCAAATCGCGCCGAAGTCATCTGCTCGCTACGAGCGAGAAACGAAACCAGCCCAGGATCAAGATCACCGGAGCGGGTACCCATGACGAGGCCGGATGCCGGCGTGAACCCCATGCTCGTGTCGATGCCTTTGCCATTGCGGACGGCGGCAAGGCTGGCTCCATTGCCGAGATGCGCCAGGATTATCCGTCCCTTCGATGCCGCCGGGTCGCCCAGGCGCACGAGTTCTTCCATCAGATAAGCGTACGACAGGCCATGGAAGCCGTAACGTTGAATGCCCTTGGCATCAAAGCGCCGTGGAATGGGCAACAGCTTGGCGACACGCGGCATGGTGCGGTGAAACGCGGTGTCAAAGCACACGACCTGCGGCAGTCTGGGATGCCGCGCTCGGAATGCTTCGATCAACTCGATCTCATGCGGGAGGTGATCAGGGTCATAGGACGCTATGCCGCGCAATTGCGCAACCAGTTTCGCCGTAACCCGCTCCGGTTCAGTATGCGTCATGCCATGAACCACCCGGTGCCCCACCGCTCGGATCGATTTAAATCCATCCTGCTCTTCGAGCCAATTAATCAGAAATTTGGCGACTGACTTGCTGTTGGAGGCGCGGATGCCGCACTTGCTCTGTTGATTTTGCGTCAAATTGGCAAAGGTCAGACTTGTTCCGCTCAGGCCGATGCGATCAATTTTTCCGTCCAGCGTTCGTGTGAGCGGTTCGTCAACTTGGAAGAGGGAGAACTTGATGCTCGAAGAGCCCCCATTGATAGTCAGGACATGTGGGATCGTTGGTTTCATAGAGAACAAATTGCTACCGCTGCCATAAGACTCTTGCGTCTTCCAACGGGATGGCAACGCCGTCAAAGTGCGGTATTATCCGCGCAGTATAATCTCCTATTGGGCGGAAGGCGGACACTGTTGCGCCGTAAATGTAGCCGCCCGCTGCGCCAGCAATGGGGCGAATCTGCTTCATCTCTTGCCGCACGAGAGGACCGTCCTTGACGCCGTCGGCGTAAAGCTCCACCTGCACCGCCGAAGGGACGAGCTCGTTGAGAAAAACCGCCACTTCAAATATGTGCTGATCGCCACGAGTTTCCACGTTCACTTCGCCGAAGTGGATTGCCGACCATTTCTGCGCCAAATTATTACGCCAATCCGCTATTTGCCGACCGACGGCGCCTTTATTGGACATGCGTGAACGGTAGGCGGCGGCAGCGGGAAGATAGTGTTGCGCAGTGTAATCGCATACGGCACGGCTGGCAGAGAAATGCGGAGTCAACCGCGCCATGCTTTCACGCATTCGCTTAACCCAAGCGGTAGGGATACCTTGGTTGTTGCGATTGTAAAACTCTGGCACAACCTCACGTTCGAGCAAGTTATAGAGCGCGTCGGCTTCAAATGCGTCCCAAGCGGGATCATCGCCATGCTCCTGGCCATCGCCCAGCGCCCAGCCCACCTCCGGAGTATATGCTTCGGCCCACCAGCCGTCCAATTCCGAAAGATTGAGTCCGCCGTTGACGAGAACCTTCATGCCGCTCGTTCCACATGCTTCCCAAGGCCGTCGTGGTGTGTTAACCCAGACATCCACTCCTTGCACGAGATTCTCGCCCAAGTGCATGTCGTAGTCGCTCAGGAAAATCACATGGGGTCTGGCCTCGGGCCGCCGACAAAAGTGCGTCCACTCCTGAATCATCGCCTGTCCCGCCTGGTCGGCGGGATGGGCCTTGCCTGCAAGGATGAGTTGCACCGGTCGCTGTGGATTGGTCAGAATGCGAATCAACCGTTCCGGGTCGTGCAGGAGCAGGTTTGGTCTTTTGTAAGTCGCAAAGCGTCGGGCAAAACCCAGTGTCAAAGTGTTGGGATCAAAAAGATGTTTCGCCCCTTCCACCGCTTCGGGAGATACACCCGAGACAGCTAGCTGCCGGGACAATCGCTCGCGGGCGTATTCGACCAGTGACTTGCTGGCAGCAGTGCGAAATTGCCAAAGATCGACATCAGCTACGCGGCGAATGTCCTGCTCCAGATTTTTTGCCATCCCCAGCCAGCGGTCCTTTCCACAGGCCTTCGTCCAAAGTTCATCGGCTGCCGCCGAATCCCAACTTGGCATGTGGACACCGTTTGTAACGTGGCTGATCGGCACTTCGTCCGTAGGCCAGCGCGGAAAGAGCGGCTCGAAGAGATGACGGCTGACTTTCCCATGCAAGCGACTCACGCCATTGACCATCCCGCTTCCCCGGATGGCCAGATAAGCCATGTTGAAACTCTCGGACGAATCACTCGGGTTCTGCCGGCCCAAGGCCAAAAAATCGTGGAATGAAATTCCAAGTTTCTGCTCGGCATAATGGCGGAGGTATTGCTCGACGAGCGCCGGAGCAAAGCGATCAAAGCCTGCCACCACCGCCGTGTGGGTGGTGAAGACGTTTCCAGCCCGGGTGACGGCCAGTGCGGAGTCGAAGGGCTGCGCCGTCTCTTTCATGTAACTGTAGGCGCGTTCCAACACGGCCAAAGCAGCGTGTCCTTCGTTCAGATGGCACACATCCGGTTTGAGTCCCAGCGCTTCCAACAATCGCCAGCCGCCCAACCCCAAAAGCATTTCTTGTTTGAGACGCAGTTCCGGCCCGCCGCCATACAACTCGCTGGTTATTCCTCGATGGGCGGGAAAGTTCGCCGGGTCATTGCTATCCAACAGGTAAAGTTTGACTCGGCCAACCTTGACCTGCCAGACGCGCAGCCAGGTGGAGTAACCCGGCAACGCGATTTCCAACCGCAGCCATTCGCCGTTCGGCTGGCGCACCGGCGTGATCGGCAACTGGCCGGGATTGTTGTAAGGATAAAGCGCTTGTTGCGCTCCGTCCTTGTCAATCACCTGGCGAAAATAGCCTTGCTGATAGAGTAGTCCAATACCGATCACGGGCACGCCCAAATCGCTGGCGGCCTTGAGTTGATCGCCCGCCACATTGCCGAGGCCACCCGAGTAAATAGGCAGCGCTTCGCTCAACATGAATTCCATGCTGAAATACGCCACGCAGGTTAGTGGTGCCTGCGGATGGTTTTGCTGAAACCACGCGGGCTTTTCCTCGGCCTCCCGCCGGGCTTGCCGCAAGTCGGCAATGTTCTTGCGGAAAACAGGATCGGCCAGCACACGTTTGAGTTCGTCCCGCGAGACCGTCTGCAAGACGACCCAAGGATTTTGCGTAAGTTCCCATAGTTTGGGGTCAAGCTGCCGCCAGACATTGTCAGTGGCATGATTCCACGACCAGCGCAGATCCAGCGCCAACTCGGCCAGGGAATCGACGCCGTCGATATCGGTTGGTAAAAGATTGTAATTCGCAGGGCTGGCGGGTGTTGGATTGTTCATGGATTTTCCTTCAATTTTATATCGGATCGATTTTCCCGCTATTGCGAAGTCGCCGCCAAAGCAGTGCTGACTATCATCTGCGCTTCCGTCTGAATGCGGCGCAGATGCTCCACCCCCAGGAAGCTCTCGGCGTAAATTTTGTAGATGTCTTCCGTCCCGGATGGACGTGCCGCAAACCAACCGTTTTCAGTCACCGCCTTTAATCCGCCGATGGGCGCATTATTGCCCGGTGCATGGGTGAGGATGGCCTGAATTTTTTCGCTCGCCAGTTCAGTGAGTTTGACTTGCTTGGGTGAGAAATTCGCCAACGATTCCTTTTCCTTGGGGGTGGCCGACGCCTCAACCCGCTCATAAACCGGATCCCCAAACTCATGCGTAAGTTGGAGGTAGATTGCGCCCGGATCGTTGCCGGTTCGGGCCATCATCTCTGCGGCCAGCAAACAAGGAATGAAGCCATCCTTGTCGGTTGTCCATACGCTGCCATCCCGACGGACAAACGTGGAGCCCGCGCTCTCCTCTCCGCCAAATCCCAGGGAGCCGTCAAACAATCCGTCCGCAAACCACTTGAAACCGACCGGAACCTCGAAGAGCTTCCGGCCTAGTTTGGCGGTTATCCGGTCAATCATCTGACTGCTCACCACGGTCTTGCCAACCGCTGCTGCTTTTGGCCACTTTGGCCGGTTCTGAAAAAGATAGGAAACCGCAACACAAAGGTCATGATTCGGCGGCAGCAAACCGCTGCTTTTTGTGACGATGCCATGCCGGTCATGATCCGTGTCACAGGCAAACGAGAGGTCGAAGCGGTCCTTCATGCCAATCAATCGTTGCATAGCATAGACCGAAGAGGGGTCCATGCGAATTTGACCATCCCAATCCACGGTCATAAATCGAAAAGTTGGGTCAACCACTTCACTGATCACGGTAAGATTCAAGCCGTGGTGTTCACCGATTCTCCCCCAATAATGGACCCCAGCGCCTCCGAGGGGATCAACGCCCAAGCTGAGTTTTGCTCCGCGAATGACTTCTAGGTCAACTACGCTGCCCAGATCGGCAATATATGCATGAAGATAGTCATGCCGGTGCGTCGTCGAAGCGTTGAGCGCCTTAGTCGAGGGAATTCGCTTTACCCCGTCCAGGTGTGATTCGAGAAGTTCATTGGCCTTCTTTTCAATGCAACCCGTGACGTTTGTGTCCGCCGGGCCACCATTGGTCGGATTATATTTGAAGCCTCCATCCTGCGGCGGATTATGCGAGGGCGTGACGACAATGCCATCGGCTAAACCGCTCTTGCGTCCGCGATTGTAGGTTAAGATCGCGTAAGAGACTACCGGCGTTGGCGTATATTCGTCACCCTCAGCAAGCATCACCTCGACACCATTGGCCGCCAACACCTCGAGTGCGGTGGCGTAGGCCGGGAACGACAGCGCATGAGTATCAATGCCCAAAAACAACGGGCCATCGGTTCCCTGCTCTTTTCGATAAAAGCAGATTGCCTGCGTAATCGCAAGGATGTGGTCTTCATTGAAAGACCGGTTAAAAGCAGAACCACGATGCCCGGAGGTGCCGAACGCAACCCTTTGCGCCGGTATCGCGGGATCAGGCGTATCGGTGTAATAGGCCGTGACGAGCTTGGCCACGTCGATCAGCATCTCCGGTGTGGCCAGCTTTCCTGCCAGAGGGCTTATTTTCATGACTTAATCATTCAGCCTATCGCCGCCAGCTAGGTTAATTTCACGACCATCTTGCCAACATTTTTTCCCGAGAAAAGGCCAATAAACCCACCCGCCGCCTGATCAATGCCTTCTACTACTGTTTCTTTGTTCTTCAGTTTACCGGTGCGGAAGTAGCCACCCACTTCCTTTTCAAATATCCCTTGATGATCCAGCCAGTCGCGAACGATCATCCCCTTCATCGTTAATCGTTTGGCCGTCATGTTAAATAGATTGGAAGGGCCAGGCGACGGTTTTTCCTGGTTGTAACCGGAGATGCCACCACAAGCGATGATCCGGCCATGCATCCGCAAAGTTGAGAGTGCCGCCTCAAGCGCTTCACCGCCCACATTGTCGAAATAGACATCAATGCCGTCCGGCGCTTCCACTTTTAACTGTTCGACGATTGGGCCAACGTTATAGTTAAAGGCGATATCAAATCCGCATTCCTCTCGCAGAAATATTACCTTTTCGTCTGAACCAGCTGATCCGATGACCCTGCACCCGCGTAATTTAGCCAGTTGCCCAGCTACATTTCCGACCGCCCCAGCGGCTCCCGAAATAAAAACGACGTCCTCCGCTTTGACTTCCACCAAATTTAACCCAACCCAGGCGGTCATACCCGTCATGCCGAGGGCTCCCAAGTAAACCGAAAGCGGTTGAAACTCGCGGCTGACGCGATGTAAGTCTTTCGACGTGCCAATGAAGTATTCCCGCCAGCCAAAGTTGGAAGTGACGGCATCGCCCGGCTTGAATTCCTCAGAGCGCGATTCAACGACCTCGCCCACCGCACCACCCTCAAGAGGTTTGCCCAATTCAAACGGTGCAACATACGACTTTCTGTCGTTCATGCGACCACGCATATACGGATCCACTGACATAAAGAGATTGCGAACCAGCACTTGCTGAGTTTGCAAAGGTTCCAGTTCGGTCCGTGCCAACGCAAAGTTAGTGACGGTAGGAACCCCATGGGGGCGGGAGACTAGCCGAATCTCGCGACTGGTAGTTTTTGACATAAAAATTTGATTTGGCAGATGATGATGAACGCCACGCGTTCATTCATTGTCTGTCGCTTCTTCGGCAGCTTCGATCACTTGCTCGCATCCGGCGTCTTTGACGCCTCGTTCGACCAGTCTTTCCGTGTCGCTGCGACCTTCGTCATCCTCATCGTCTCCGGAAGGCACATGCACTTTGTGCCCGCTTGAGCCGGGCGCAGGGTCCCAGTGTTCACGTGCCGCTGCCGATTCACGTTCGGGCCCTTTCGGGGCTGGCTCAATATCCAGATCACGTTTGGCTTGTTCCCAATCGGATTTCGAGACCTCCTGTGCGGAGCGGCCACTAATCATGGCCAGTTCAACCGCACGCTCTCGCACCATCTTACGAGTCACAATGGCGGAATTTTTCTTTAACACCGCTTGCTTCGATGGATTTGTTTTCATGGGCCCAAGTGATTACAAAAACGAAAAAAGGATGAGTGGATTCAGTATTACAAGGTCTTGGGCCTGAAACTTGCACGGTCGTCCGCTTCAAGCCAGTCAAACGTGGTGCTCTTTTCCGGCTTCAGTCCAAGTTTCGTGCAGTTCTCAATAAAACCAGCACGTCTTTCTGGGTTTTTCATCGGGCTGCCTGCTTCCATCTCATCCGACCAGATCTTGATTTCCGCCGGGGTTTTCAGGGTGCCATTTGCTTGCAACCACGTGCCGACATCCTCATAATTTTCCGAGTTTTGCACGGCGCCCTTGAATTGATCACCGGTGATACCCTTAAAGCTGAAGAGCATGTTGTCTAGTGGACAGTCATAATGGTACTCACCCAAAGTTCCGGCCACGCTGGCGCGGCATTTATCAATGGCGCGTCGGGCGATGACGAAGCCATCAAGACGCTGGCGCGGACTGTGGGGGGCCATGCGAGTTAGATCGCGTGCAATAATGGTGTCATTCATGATTTTATTATTTTCTGGTTTGTGAGTGAGATGTTTATTTTCGATTGGCCTAACCGTGCGTCCTTGTCCGGTTGCGTTCCGCGAGCAATTCCGATTCCGCTTTCAGCCAATGCTCGACATCGTTCCCGTGCTGCGAACCCTGATTCAAGTAATTTGCATAGGCCCGTCCGGCCAATTCATGTGGTGGCGGAAGCTCAGCGTTTCTTTGATTTAATTCCTCAACCGCCACTGGTAGAACTGCGCTCGTTAGCTTTTGGGTTTGGCCTCGGGCAACACTTTTATTTTTCATGCAATCAGAATACCTTATGCACTGGCATATGCGCTATGGGGTTTAACCCCTCCATGAAAACAGCCGTCCACAAGAGCATTCTGCGCACACATTCTTGGAACGAGAGGAAAAAAATCGCTGTCGCTACCTCTGTCTTCCAAAACCAAACCGCTCTATGCTTGATTGTTCCATAACAATTAGAGCACCCAAATATTAGACGACTATTGTCTAATGTTGCCATGACGCAGAGCACTAGACCGCCGTCACTTTCCCCGTAAGATCATTTATGAGGCCTTTTCGTGTGCATCTGGCAGGACGAATCACTATCCCGACGTCATTTTCGTTTCAACTCAGTATCCATTCATTCAACTCTGCGAATTTTTCAGGGTGGAATATCGTGGCAGTGTGCCATTGGTTCTTTCCTGGTAGAGAAGAGATGGACGGGAGTAGCACCCCGTCCACCTCGATAGAGTCTGCGGTTTTTCGTTCTAAAGTGGCCGGTTCTGCACTCGTTCGCACTTAAGCGAAACTTGCTTCACCTCAAAACCCGAATTTTTCTTGCCGATTTGCCACGTCAACTGGCAAATCCGGCGGCTCTATTTTTAACCCATTGTCTCTCAAAGAGAAAAATGGCGGGATGGACGGGACTCGAACCCGCGACCTCCTGCGTGACAGGCAGGCGTTCTAACCAACTGAACTACCACCCCTTTTATCCTGGCAAACTATCAATCAAAGCCGCCCCCGCCCCGGATGTCAAGGATGCTTGGGGTGTCGGACGATTTTCCGATTAAAAAACATTGCGCCAACGAACCAAAATTTCTAAGGCAACGCAGTCGAAAACATCGGCAATTATTTTGCCAAACGATCATTCTAGCAAAATTTCGGGCGCTGGCAAATGCAAAAAGTATGTCATCGTTAAAGTAAAAACTTTGCCAAGGGCCGCACCCGGTGTTGGAATGGCCGGATATTTTTTGCGAAAGAAGGGTGGTTGATATCCTCAACCGTCCACTGCCGCAGAAATACCCCTTAGAAATGCCCGCCCGCCCCCCGAAGCGCATTTACCGCGCCGGCGCCCTGGAATCATGGTTCCAGCGGCTGACCGCGCCGTGGGAAACCGATTTCACGCCCGCCGTCCTGGAGCGTGGCCGCACTTGGTACCGCCAGGGTTGCGTCCGCGAGATGGAGCTGACGGAGGCCGATGCCATCATCCACGGGCGCGTTGGCGAGCGGGAGAGTTATGTGGTGCTGGAATGGCCCGAAGGCCGCCTGCACGTGCGCGCTTCCGCCGGGGGCGAGGACGAGGGCCGCTCTCTCGCCGTGGCCGGACTTTACGAAATTGAGGAATTGGTCGCCGAGGAGGCATCGGCTCTGCCGCAGGACAAGCGCAAGGCTGGCCTGGGCGCCCCTGCGAACGGCAATGGAAACGGCAATGGCCACAAGCCCGCCGCCGAAGTCAAGGCTCCCACCGCGCCACCCACCCCCGCGCCCAAAGACCCGAACATGCGGCAATTGTTGCTCGCGTTGAGTGTCAATGACGCCGGCCTGTCGCTCGAAGCTTTCTGGGTGAAAAACAAGGAGCCGCGCCAGCCCGCTTTTGGCAAACTCGCCGAGGGCCTCGAGCTTACCGCCCCGGAACGCGAGAAAGTCATCCGCCTCGCCAGCCTGGCGCGCCGCGCCAGCTTCCATTTTCAAAGCGCGCGCGGCTGCTACATGATGGAGGAATGGGACAAGGCGCCGGGCTTTCTCCGCACCGAACTCAAAAACTGGCACACGTATTTTACCGTCGAAGTGGACCCTTCCGTCAATGCGCTCACCCGGGGTTTGCGCGAAACGGAGTTGACCGGCCGCGCCGTGGCCAAGGGTCGCGCGCGGCTCGCGTTCCACTGGGATTTGCGCGTCGGCGACGAATGGCTCACCCCCGAAGAGGCGCGCCGTTTGCTGCGCCGCGGGCCGGGCACAAGTTTCCTTGCCGGGCGCGGGTTGGTGCGCCTGCCGGCCGACCAGGCTGAATTGCTGGCCGACTGGCACCGAGTGCTCGACAAACGTCTTTCCGGCGGGTTGCCCAATTACATGCTCCTCTCCGTCTTCGCGCGCGACGCCGGCCACGTGCAGGTCAGCCCGGAATTGAAGGCGTGGAAGGACGCGCTGTTCAAGCCCGATTGGTCCATCGACGGCCTGCCCACGTTTTTGCGGCCTTACCAGGGGCAGGGCGTCAAGTGGTTGCGCCATTTGTGCGAGAGCGGCTGCCACGGACTGCTCGCGGACGAAATGGGCCTGGGCAAAACTTTGCAGGTATTGAGCCTGCTCGAAATCCGCCCGTCGGGCGACCGCCCCAACCTGATTGTGTGCCCGGCGAGCGTGGTGCCGGTCTGGCGGCACGAAGTCGCGCGCTTTTTCCCGCACTGGAAAGTCGAAGTGCTCAAGGCCGGGCATGATTTTGCCGAGAACCGCGGCCCAGCTCTGTGGCTGGCCAGCTACACGCAACTGCGCCGCCACAAGGCGATTTTGGAAAAAGTCGAATTTGGCTACGCCGTCCTCGATGAGGCGCAGTTCATCAAAAATCCCGAGGCCAAGGCGACCCAGGCTTGCCTGCGCCTGCGCGCGCGCCACCGTATCGCCTTGACCGGCACCCCGCTCGAAAACCGCCCGCTCGATTTGTGGACGCTCTACCGCTACCTCATGCCCGGCCTGCTCGGCCCGCGCAAAGCCTTTGAGACGGAATCGCTGCGCAATGCCGCCGCCCAGCGCGATCAGCTCCGCAAGCAAATTGCCCCCTTCCTCCTGCGCCGCACCAAGCGTGAAGTCGCCAAGGAGCTGCCAAACAAAATCGAGATGGAGCTGGCCTGCCCGTTGACCGATGTGCAGCGCGACGAATACGCCCGGCTGGCGCGCGAAGGCGTTGGTGCGCTCGGCCAGGATTTGGCCGCCGCGGCCCGCGAGCGTCCGCTGACCCTGCTCACCCTCCTCACGCGTCTGCGCCAGGCCTGCTGCGACCCGGCCTTGCTGCCGTGGATCAACACGCCGGTGGAAAACAGCGGCAAACTCAGCGTCCTCGCCGAGCGTCTCGACGAAGTCATCGCCGGCGGCCACAAGGTCGTGGTCTTCTCCCAATTTGTGTCGCTGCTGCGCCGCGCTCGCACGCTCATCGAAGCGCGTTTCCCCGGCCTGCCCATTTGGGAACTCACCGGCCAGACGCTCGATCGCGAAAAGCCGGTGGAAGGCTTTCAGACTGCGACCGGCGCGGGTATCATGCTCGTGAGCCTGCGCGCCGGCGGCACGGGTATTACTTTGCACGCCGCGGACTATGTTTTCCTGCTCGACCCCTGGTGGAACCCCGCCGTCGAAGATCAGGCGATTGACCGCGTCCACCGCCTTGGTCAGGACCGCACGGTTTTTGTTTACCGCATGATTGCCGTCGGCACCATCGAAGAGCGCATCCAGCGCCTTAAGGTGGAGAAACGCGCGCTCTTTGACCGCGTGGTGGGCGACCTCGCCGACCTCGCCGATATCCAGAGCTTCTTCCGCTCGCTCAGTGAGCTTGTCGACCTGAAAGGAGAAGTGAAGCAAGCGGCCGCCGATGTGGTTGAAAATCACGAGCCCGAGCCGGCTTCCGCCGGACCCATCGAGCCGCACATGGATTTGGAGGAACCGCTGCCGTTTTCCGACCCGATAGGCGACGCGATTGCCGAGGGCGCGCCGGTTCCGGCGGAAGATTCGCCCCCCTCCACGAGCTCTGACCATGCAAATCCGCCCCTGCCGCAATGACGACTTTGAGGGCGTCTTGATATCGCTGCGGCAATTATGGCCCGGTAAGGTGATTGATGTCGCGTTTACGCGGGCGACTTATGCGCGGGCTCTGGCTTCCGAAAATCAAATTTACCTCTGTGCGGAAAATGAAAATGCCGTCATCGGCTTTGGTTCCTTGACCGTCAAGAACGTGCTCTGGCCGGGCGGCCCCACCGCGAACATTGACGAATTGGTCGTGGATGGCGCGCACCGCCGGCAGGGTGTCGGCCGGCGCCTTATTGAAGAACTTTTCGCGTTGGCCCGCCAGCGCGGTTGCCGGCGGGTCGAACTGGATTCGGCGCACCACCGCAAGGAAGCCCATCAATTTTATGAAAAGCTCGGTTTTGAAAACCGCGCCTGCCTCTTTTCGAAAACATTATGACTTTTCCACCGGCCCGCGCTTCATTCATTCCACTTCGCGCAACTGGATGGTGTCGATGAGCTTCTCGCCCATGATGACGTTGGTGACGACGACGACCCAGTCTTTGGGCAAAACCCAGTTTTTGCGTTTCATGTACTCAAACGCATTGAGAATTGTCTGCTCGTAGTCCTTGGAAAATTCCATGAGGAACGGCTCGACGCCCCAGTGGAGCAGGAGCTGCTTAAAGACTTGTTCGACGTCGGTGAAAGCGTAAATCGGGCAGTGACGCGGCCGCAGGGCCGAAAGCACCGCCGGCAGGTTGCCGTTGCGCGTGAAGACGACGATGCCGGCATGGTGGTCTTCCTGCGCCAGGCGCGCCGCCGCGCCGAGGAGCTTGTCCTTGTGCGTCTTGAGCAACGGGGCGGGTGCGATATGCAGTTCGCCGGAATCCTCAATGCGCCGCACAATGCGTTGCATCGTCTGCACGCATTCGAGTGGGTATTTGCCCGTGGTGGTTTCGCCGGAGAGCATGATGCTGTCCGCCTGTTCGAGGGCCGCGTTGGCGATGTCGCTGACTTCCGCGCGCGTGGGCACCGGCGACTGAATCATGGACTCCAGCATGTGCGTGGCCACGATGACCGGTTTGCGGTGGATGATGCATTGCTGCACCGCGCGGCGCTGGATGATGGGCAATTCCTCGTAGGGGCACTCGATGCCTAGATCGCCGCGCGCGACCATCAGCCCGTCGGAAGCGGCGATGATTTCGTCGAGGTTTTCAATGGCCGACTGGTCCTCGATTTTCGCAATGATGCGCGCGGAGGATTTGTGTTCGGTGAGAAAACGCCGCAGCAAGTCCAGGTCGTTGGCCTCGCGCACAAACGACAGCGCGAAAAAGTCCACGCCTTCCGCAACGCCGACTTCGATGTCGCCCCGGTCCTTTTGCGTCAGCGGCGGCAGGTTGACCTTCACGCCGGGCAGGTTCAGGTGCCGGCGGCTGGTGAGGGTCCCGGCCACGTTGACCCGGCAGCGCACGCGCGCAGCGTGCGTTTCCACGACTTCAAGGCGGATGAGCCCGCTGTCCACCAGCACGGTGTTGCCGACGGCGACATCCTTGGGCAATTCGCGGTAGTTGACGCCGACATGGGTGACGCCATCGCCAGCCGCAGTGCCGGCTTCGGTGACAAAATCGA
>Ga0206864_1058_pt1 | contig 38908 bp, 32 predicted proteins | sample Alteio_BWOrgCont_42_FD_152632 | JGI IMG/M metagenome (GOLD analysis project Ga0206864, IMG submission 152632) | Enriched cells from forest soil in Barre Woods Harvard Forest LTER site, Petersham, Massachusetts, United States -... | ecosystem: Environmental > Terrestrial > Soil > Temperate forest >...
TCTGTAAGCTTCTTTAAATCCCAGGCTATTGCAGATAAAGGGCCTCTTAAATAATATTCATCACCGCTGGACAACTTGGGGTAATTTTTATTCACTGGGTATTTTTTAAGAAATGCCATATTTTCTGAACATCTCAGCAGAGATACGCCAATCGAGTTTACTTTTGACGATAAGTTGTCGACTAAGGTATCTAAATAAGAGCTTTTAAACTCCTCATTTTCAAGGGAAACATCGAACCCGAAAATCATAAAAAGGAAAAATTCAATTTTTGCTATAATATCATAGGAAGGTGTCAAATCTTTTCTCTCCATAATATCTCTCAACTTAGAATCACTTATGCCGATTTTCTGCGAAATTTTTACAGCCTCTCTGTGGCCTACGACTTTGCTTAATTCATCTCTAATTCTCCTGGTCTTTTCTGCCCGGTCTTGATATAAGGCGGCTTCTACCCGAAGAATTTCATCGTCAGGTGGCGTATGATAATAATAATGATGCAGAGTTTCAGCCGAAAGTCCTAATTTCAAACCTAATATCGGACGCCTCTTTATTTCTGATTTTAAATGGCTCCATTTATTAATCAGTGATTTTTCCTTTGCCATTAATCAACCACTATTTAATAGAAATCATTGGGTACTACTTGGACTGCCTTTTCAAATCGCTTGACATAAGACATCAGTTTATGTTCTGTTTCAGCGATTGAATCACCAAACGGAGCAGACGGAAAATATACACCGGCTTCCTGGTCTAAGCGGCAATAATAATTCAAATCCCATTGATAGGCAGCATTCGCACCTTTTATGATTTTCACTATCCGGCCTTTAATTTTTTCTTCAAGATTTTCAAAAAGGAAAATACTCTCTTTTACGATTTCGTATTGTTCGATAAGCATGGTTTAATTTAGGTTGTATCAATAATCAATTAGCAATAAATTGTGGTAAATTTATTGTTATCGATGGATATTCCCAGATTATTTCAATTTTTAATGGAATAGTAAAGCAGAAAAAATGAGGGTTCAGTTAAAGCGACAGGTCTGCGACCTGCTGAACCCACCATCCCTTATTCAACTGTTGAGCAACCAACAGCGCGAGCCGGGTAAAAAGTCAAGGCCGGGCGGGGCCGCTGAAAGCGAACAACTCCCGCCCGCTTGTATAGCCTTGACTTTTTATCCCGGCGGTGGGCTATCTTCGCGGCACAGGTGAATAAAGAATGGCAGCTATACAGTGCGTGGCGTTAATAAAATGACCCAAAGGCAGTATCGTATTTCCGAAGCCTTTAAGAACCAATTATCGGCCTAAAGACGGACCCCGGTCATAGCCTTGGTCTAAATCTTCTCCGGGACTCCTGCCTTTTTTTATTGCCTGATCGTTCTTTAAATTCTCCTGTATTAATTCAGCCACCCACGTTTCTGATAAGGGTTTTACAACTGCGGCTAGTTCTGTTTGAATCGGATGATTTTTCACAAACTCTGCGATATCTATATTTCTCTCCCTTGCAACTGCCACAGGGTCTAATTTTAATTCATAAGGTATCTCCAGCATAACTACATTTTTGGGTAATGATTTTATGTTGTTTGATACTTGGTAAAGCGTATGCTTTTGGGTGTTGTATAAACATACATACCGGGTCCCTGATTCTGACATGGCAGGGTCGGCAAAGCTGATCTTGTTCCATGGTGCAGCGTTTTCCCTTAATTCCCCTAGCCGCCAGTCAACGGTAAATTCCGTACCCGCAAGGTTGATAGTTGGTAATTCGCCTGCTAAACGTCTATTCAGCCGTTCAGTTACCTTTTGTTCCTCGATTTGCTGCTCTATTAATACCTGAAGCTGCTTTTGCGTTGGGTATTCAGAACGCATTTCCGCCCTGAATGTCTTGACCTCCTTTTCTGAGGCATTCCGCATTTTCATAAAATCCAGTACCTTTTGTACCTGTTGATCAAAATATAGCACAAGATTATCCGTCCACCTGCGATCAATCTCCTCCTGGTATAACTGTACAGCGTTAGGGGGATTAGTCCCAATTAGGTGAACACCCTCCTTATAGGAGCCCTCGACAGCTTCAACGGTCCGACCATAGATTTGCAACCTATTATACAGTGATTCGGATTGAACGGAATATAATGTAGGGGCGACCAAATTATACCTTGCATCATGAGCCTCTTTGCCGACTAGCCTACCTGCCTTTTCCTTGGCCTTCATTTCTTCGAAGCGGATATGCGTACCTAATAAACTTAAAAGCGGATGTACCGCAAGTAGCTTAATTCCTACACGATAACCCTTTTCTTGTAATTCCGCAATGGTTTGGTTCATTAAAGGCCCCGATGAAAAGGTGGTTTCTAATATGTAATTAAGCCGGTTTGCTTCACAATATCTTCTTAATCCATTATTCCAGTCCTGCGCATATTTGGCGGTTATTTCAGGATAGTAAGCCTCGTAATTGTTTTTAATTTCTTCCGCTTTAGGATGGTAGTCACGGAACAGATCGGCATTACAACTAATAACGTGACCGCCTAATTCTTTGAGCGCAAGTTTTTCTAATTCTGTTTTACCTGCACCGGGCTGACCACCTAAAATAATAACGGTGGGATTACTTGTAGCATCAATCCCACGCGTCAAGTCGTGGATAATATCGTCTTGGATGGTATTAAATTCGGCAGGTGGTATTGTGTATAGGTGCTTTAAAGATGCTGTAAAGTCTACAGCAACATCGCTGCTTAGATCTGGAGTTTTTTTTTCTCAGCTAATAGGATCGGGCTATATTTTTCGATAACCTGCTCCATTTTTTCCAAGCTGGAAAAAGTATCCGAATCGCGGCTAACCTTAATTCCCTCATCACGTAAGCTTTCCAATTCTTTGATGCGATCCTGATTGGGGTTGGGTTTATTTAGTTCATTGCGGCGTTCCCTTGAAGCAAGGGCAACAAGTCCGTTTAAAATAGAATTGGCGCTCTCGGTTAGTGAATACCAGTCCAATGGGTTACGCTCCTGCACGGTCGAGGTGGCTGTTAATGGCAGGTTTAATTGCTCTGCTATTTTAACATAATCCTGGTAATCCATTACTACTCTTACCGGTGCACCGGTGGCATCTGTCACAAATTGTGTTTCCATACTCTTATCCATAACGTCTATCAAATTTAATAATTATAAGTGATTAATTAATTGTTATTGTTGGTCGTGTTTTGCTTTAGTCAACGCATTTGTCATCTTTTCCCTTTGTGATTTGCCTGCCTGCGCGTAAATTTCATTCCATGCTGCAATGCTCGCATTGCCCTCTTTATTGTATTGGTTCGCTTGGTAAGCATCTATTCCTTTGTCGATAAATCCACCAATATAGATGACGACTGTGAATATCAGTGTCCAAAAGAAAAGCCGGCCAAACACCATTCTATAATATTCCCTGACATTGTTTTCCGGGAATAGATAAATCCTCCAAAACCTTTCAATAGGTTTTGGCCGCTTTTCTATCGCTGCCGCAATTTTCTCATAGCCATTGTTTATGGCGGTAATGACTTCCGACAAATCTGGTTTCGGTGCCACCACCTTTAAATTTTCAACTCGCTGGGCTATTTGCTCCAGGAGCATATCCCGTTTTTGCAGCGCTTCTTTTTCTGTTTCCATGAATTGCTGCGTTTTGATGTCTTGCCCCAGCATCTCTTTTAATACAGTGACTACAGACTGTTCATCCATTTCCATTTCTTGCTTTTTCATAATGACATACCATGTGATTGTTTACGTTCCCGTTGTTCCTTTAAATCTTGTTCCTTTGATTTCTCTATAACATCTCTTAGCCGTTCAGCCAGCGAAGGCTGTTGCCGCCTTATTAATTCCTGCTGCTGCCTTAGTTGCTGTTCCTGCTTTAGTTTTTTCTCTATATCTGCCAGGCTGTAACCTACCTGGCTGCCTTTAAATCTGACCATTTGCGCATCGGTAAAGGCAATACCTCTGCCTAATTCTACCGAGTAGCCATGCTTTTCCATGTATGCAGCAACTTGTTTAACACCTTTACATTCTTTTATGGCCTGCCCTAAATATTGCTTTAATGTTTCCTTGCGCTGATCTACCCGCTGGCTTTGTGCTACACGTTGTTCGGGTTTCAGGAACTTGTTCGGGCTTAATACTTGTGTCAGTTTATAACTTCGTTCCATCTCCCGGCAAAATTCAGCCATGCGTTTATAGCTATTACTGTCGCTGGCGGTCGGGCCATCATAACCGATACGGTTAGCCACGATATGCAGGTGTTCATGGCCGGTATCCGCATGTGTGATTACCACATACTGTTTATCCGCAAAATCAAATTTTTGCGCGAGCGCCGCTGCAATATCAGCTTTATCCTGCTGGTCTAACCGGTTGGCATCCTGGTGCGCCAGGCTGATCGACATATGAAAGACCGGCCTGCTTACTTTAGGATTTAGCTTACTGACCTCGACAAATTGCCGGATCAATTCTTTCTTGTTGCCAAAACATTGATTGTAATAAATCACTTCTGCCTGCTTCTTCTCCATTTCCAACTTTTGCAGTTCCTCATTTTCCTGCAACCTGCCATCGTGGAGGTATTGCATACATCCCCGGAAACTTTTTCCAGTTGCTATTTTTCCGATCATTCCAAATAGGTTTTAACTTCTTTAACCACTTCTTGTATCGCCCTGACCTCCTGGTTGAGCAAAGCCCTGTCGAGCGCATTCAGGTCTTCCCCTTTATTCCGTTTCTTTGCGATCTGGTTCAAGTTCGCTGCCATATGATTGAGCATCCCGGTAAATTGCAACACCTCTTTTGGCAAGCTTTTTACCATCATCCTGACGCGGCCATTTAAGCCTAACTCCCGCAGGTAAACCGACACATTTGTTCTTGCACTTTTGGCATTGGATTGTATGATCTTCTTTTCAATGATATTGCACATGACTGTTAAATGTGTGTTTCTTTTTAGTTCTGCTTTCGGCCTGCCGCCTTTATTTACACTTATGGTTTTTTTATTTTTTTTACTTTTAATCTCTTTGATTATATCACTAAGCTTGCCTTCCATAGTCTTCATTAATCTTTAAAAAATCCCCCCGAATGCGATAGCATGAGGGGGGCCAGCGAGTTTCGGCAGGGCCGAAACATAGCTGGCTCCGCAAAAAACGAAAATGCCGATGCCGCCATGCCGATCCTTTTCATAGGCTCAATCCCTTGCTCTGCTGCTGAATTTTGAGATAGGCGTTAAGGTCTTTATAGCCGCTATAAAAGTGGCTGGCATCCTCAACATTCGGAATAGTTTGCTTAATAAAGGCTACCTCTTTTGCTGCTGCATTATCGTGATCCAGGTACAATTTTGCCGAAGGGTATTGTTGCAAAATCTTCAAACTTTTAGCCACAAAGCTGAGCGAGTTCAACACCAGGAAATTGCCCGGCGTATCGCGCCCGTTTAGTGTTAGCAAAGACAAGAAATCAGTAAAACCCTCAAATACATGAACCATGTTTGCGCCTTGATCGATATAGGTCAGGTCTTTGGGCGATGATGATAATTTAAGCTGTGCGTTGCGGAGTTCATAACCACCTGAATTGTTTTTAAACCCGATAGCCAGGTAACACTGTTCGTTCAGTGTGAACAATATCTCTCTGCACCAGGCTTTAGCGATGGAATAATCTATTGCACGTTCATGCAGGTATTTTACCAATGTCAGGTTTTGCAATTCGCCAGCCTGGATGATCTTTATTTTATGCTCTGGTTCAGCTACCGTTTCTTTTATCGGCTGGTGAAAAGGAAGAGAACGATCCCCGGCGCTTAACCGGCTTAATAATTGTTCTACTGTACACTGATGCAGCCGGATACCCAAGTCTATAAAATTACCACCGACCCCAATGCCGTGGTCAAACCATGCATTGAGTTGGGTATTAACTTTAAAAGAGGCCGTGTTTTCCTCCCGGATTGGAGAGAGATACCAATGGTTAACCCCTTTGATATATTGCGGGCGGAACCCGCATTGCGCCAGGTAGTCGACTATCGAGATTTGCCTGGCTTCGTCACAATTCATTTTACGCATAAGATTTCCGAAAACTTGTTAAACTTTTTTCAATAGCCTATATAGCAGTTCCAATGTCGTAAGTCAGCAGATGGTACACAGGCAGCTTTTTTGATATTTTTTATTTGTGTGCATAGACAGATGCTTCAACTCTTTTAATATCTTCTTCCAGTTCAGACAGGTAAAATACCTTGCGCCGCGGGCCAAGATCATGTCTGCGAATTAGCCCGATTTGCACATATCTGCGCAATGTGGGTAAAGATATTTTAAGGGCCTGACAAGCTTGCACTGGTGTAATGGGTGTTTCCGCTTCCTTGCTTTTTTTCTTTAACTCGTGTTCATCAATACATCGAGCTACAATGTTTTTCAGAAAGCGTTCTGCTTCCTGATAGGTAAATCCGATAAATTGCATTTGTTGTTCCATAGCATTAATTTTTGAACAAAGGAACAACAGGGCCTTTCCATTAAAAGGTCGATTATTGGCAATTGGAAGAAAAAATGGAAAAAACTTTTGCTGTTATATTCAGCTATTTGGCGCTAAAGGGCCAGGTAATCCGGCAGTTTGTCAAATAGTGGTTGTAGTAACTTTTCCACCTGCCTCCTCTTTTGTGAAGCTATCTTACCTTCACTGATTTGATAGACTGATTGTACAATCAGTCCTTGTTTATTATAAACAACAATTTTTTTACGGAAAACGTCCCAACTGGCGGAAATTATCTTTTGAGTTTCTTTTAGTGACCGGAATACCAAATGCAATTTTTGTGCATCGAGGTGATCACCGGTATATTTTGATATGTCTAATACAATCGCATCGCTTTGTTCATAAAGAAACAACGCTTCAAATTCCTCGAATGAATACTCTTTAAAAAAGAGGCCTTTCAACAGGTCGTATAAGTAATTGATAATTATCGCCTGGTGGTCAATGGTCAGGTTGTCATTAAATCTTAAATAGCCATACAATGAGGGTTCATATTTTTTTATAGTGGATTCCTCGGATAATGTTTCGTTTCGATTACCACCCGCTGATAAGTATGGGGGAGGGTTATTTGAAAATAATACCTGCTCCTCGTCCTGTACGTTTTGTGGATGGAGGCTTTTAAGCGCTTCGGCAAAGGCTTTTCTAAATTGATGATCTCTTTCTAAAAATGGTGCCACACTGCCCTTTTCTCCCATGTTTTGCCGCTTCATCAGCGAAAATTTTGCTTTACCCTGATAGGCATTTAGTGCAAACTGGTAGGGTTCTGGATTTTTGACCAATATATCTAATAGCAAGTCAATTTCTTTTTGGCTTAAGTTCTTTGTCTCAAGTTTTTTAAGGATATTAAATTGAAGCGTTGTTTCTGAGAAATTAAAATACATGAACTGGCAGAACCAGCCAAAATGACTGAGCAGGGAATCAAAATTGAAGCTAAAAGGACATTCTATAAGGGTGATGCAATAATGATCGTGCAACGCATGTCCAAGAATATCGCCTGTATCAGCAAAAGCCCGTGTTTTGACTGGCTTCTGATCGTCATATGCAATTCGGTGCAGGTATCGATGCACAGAATAGATTTTGCTGATAAGGCGGACATCGAGGAAGTCACGTACTTTATATTTTACAGACATCTGGCCGGGGCTATGGTTGTTAAATTTCGGTTAAAGACATTAACCAAAATTATTGAAAAATGTTGTAGTGTTTACGTTGACAATTGGCTTCAGGCAGAATAGTGGCCAATAAAAAAGGCCGGAACAATCCAGCCTTACTATTACTTTATACAAAAGAATTATTTCTTCTTGATCTCTGGAAAACCAACCCTTCGGATGGTTTCCTTTGCCTTTTCTACTTTTTTTACAACAAAAGGATCATTGTCGTGGTTTTTTACCTCACTGCTCACTATTCCATGTCCGAACCCTTTGGTGGTGTTTTTCACTATCGCTGGCATATCGCTCCTTTCTTTAATCTGATATTCAAATATAAACAATTATCTCCGTTTCAACAAAAAGGCCTCATAATTGACACTATTAGGTCTGAACTTGTACCATTGATCATTATATAACCCAAATACATCAAAGGCTGCACTAATCTCGTCCCACAATCCTGTTATGCCCATTTGATATAATCTTGTTCTTACCGGTGTACTCCCCTCTGCGTAAATATAAGGGTCGTCATAATGATGGCAGAACTCAACAATAGTATTAGCAACAGTTGCCAGTACAATATCCCTATCACTATTATTGCTTTTTACTTTATCATCCAGTTCTCCGGTCAGGGGGTTTTTGTCACCAAAAGCCAAATTGTAAAAAGGAGGCTCTGTATCAGGTACTTTTGTGAATAAAACAAGTTTTGTTATTCGCCCTTTAGGTCCTTCACTGTAAAATTCGTAAGCGCGGTAGTCATGGCTATTAAAATAATGATAGTGTTCTAAATTCATATAGTTATACAGCAAAAGCCTTTAAGGTTTCAAAATGTCGGACGTTGTCCAATATCTTTACGTAATCCATAGTCTGGGATAATTTTGAATGCCCCAGGTTTCGTTGCAGGACTTCAGGGCGCATTCCGTTTTCAAGACTCAATATAGCATAAGTATGCCTTGCTGAGTGGCAGGAAATTACTGCATATTTCTTTTTGATCTCTGTTTGTACTTCACTGCCAAATTGTGCCGTGATCTCGATCTCCGTGTTGATTTTTGCATCTTCACAAAGTTCTTTCAGATAGTCATTAAATTTTTGGTTGGTTGGAACGGGCAGTAGTTTTTTAAATTTTTGCTTATCCCAATATTTCTCAATGATGGAAACTGCTTTTGGCGGCAACGCGATCTCATGGGTATTGCGGGTCTTTTTTATCACAAAACGCAAAACATGGTATTGCTCACCTTTGTCTATCTTTTTATGATAATGCGCTTGATGAATTTGTTGCAGATCGCTGTACCGCAAACCTGTATAACACCCAAATAAAAATGCGTCTTTAAGTTTTACAAGCCGGTCCGTTTCAGGAGAATATTTTTCAAGGGTTATCAACTCTTTTTGTTTTAAGAAAATGATGTCTGTGGAACTACGTTTTATTTTCATTTCCACCAAAGCGGACGCACCGCTTAATAGTCCTTGCTGTTGTGCATCTCGTAGGATTTGTTGTAACATGGATGTCTTTTTCTCAACCGTAGTATTATTGTTCTTTTTTACATTGGTTAGATAAGAAACAAATGCATCCATAAAATCTTTATTGATGTTGGCAAGTAAGGGCGGCCGTTTATCCGTAAATTCTTTTAGGGACGAAACCATTGTGCTGATATTCCTTTTGGTGCTTTCCTGTCCCGGTTTGTTATACCTCTTAAGATAGCTTTCACAAAAGGACACTACATTTTCATGACTACTTATGTGATTGACAGTAATAAGTTTTTTCAGCTCTGTAATATCCAAAGGCTGGAAGCTTTCCTTTTTATCACGAAGATATTTAGAAACTTTATCTATTATCGTAGTGATATAAGCGTTAACATCATCTGCTCCTTTGTAACCCCTTGCAGTTTGCTGCCGGGTATCCCAGCATGCATAATTTAATATTTTTTTGCTGGTCAGCTTTTTGCCAGGAACACGCATGCCGGTGTAATGGCGTAACCTGTTGCGCTTATATCTACCATCTACATTCCTTACTCCCTTATAAGTGAACTCAAAAATAAGGGGCAAGTGGCCCTGAATATCTGGTTTGGTGTCCAGGTAAAAACGTCCGTATTTTCTTTTAACTCCCATAAAACGCGGTGCAATGTGCGGTGCAATTTCTTTCTTTTAAGTTCATTTATGAGAAAACAAGTGAAAAATTATTTTCTCATAATGAATTGATTATAAGATATTTATAATCAAAAACAAACATAATAATTTATTTCGTAAAAGTAAAATATAGTCCTGCTCCCGCTACTAAGGACAGAGTGAGTGTGAGAGTGAGTGTGAACACTCGCTTACGCTACTAAAGTCAGAGTGAGTGTGAGAGCGTGTGTGTGGACGCTCACTCTGACTTTTCTTCATTACTCACACCCACACCCCCTTATCACGTTTACCCTCCATATGTTTGATTTCGAAAACCTGGAAGTTTACAAAAAAGCAAAAGCTTTTAATTCTGTTATCCGAAGGACGATTTTAATACCCGGGTCATTGGACGTTGCCACAAAAAATCAATTGCGACGAGCGGCTCTTAGTATTGTGTTAAACATAGCGGAAGGGACCAGCAGGTTCAGCAAACCCGATAGAAGAAATTTTTGCGTGACAGCAAGGGGGTCTGTTTTTGAATGTGTCGCTATCTTCGATCTGCTGAAAGATGATAATCAAATAACCATTGACCAGTTTACCAGTCTTTATAAAGAGGCTGAAGAAATTTCAAAAATGCTGTTTGCGACGATCAGAAACTATGACAATTGAAAAACATCAATTGTACGCTTTTAGGAGGTCAGAGTGAGTGTGAGAGCGGGTGTGAAAAGGTCAGAGTGAGTGTGAGAGTGAGTGTGAATGGTCACGTGGGGCGACATTACTACAGAAAAGTAAAAAGTTTTGAGCCGAAAGTCTAGAGACTTTTTTCGCCTGTGGCATTTGGTAGCTCGTCGGGCGCATATCCCCCCCGAGGCGGACGTCGTTGAATTGAGAGATTTGAGGCTTTTTTGTTTATATCCAGTACTATTTTTGCTTTTCAGCGTGCGTCGTTTGCGACCATATCGCTAAGCGGAACGCCGCCTTTTATACCAAAATCCAGCGTTTGTATCGGGAAAGGTATCATGATGTTATGCTGGTCATATGCGGCCTTGATGCGCATAATTGCATCGCTGGTAATTTGATTATAGGTAGTTTGATCCGGCGCGCTGCCCCAAAGGCGGATGGTAAAGTTAATAGAGCTGTCGCCAAATTCCTTGTAAAAAAGTGTTGTCTTGTCCTCGGCCGATAGGTTTTTGATGTCTTTTACAGCGTCGAGGGTTATTTGCTTAACAAATTCCAGGTCTTCCCCGTAAGATACACCTACGCGCAAGTCAACCCTTCTTTTGCCGTACAGCGTAAAGTTTTCTATGGGGCACTGAAACACGTCCTTGTTTGGGATGATAACCATTTGGCCCTGGGAGGTCCTGATCACGGTATCACGCAGGTTGATCTCTGCAATTTTGCCCATATAGCCCTTTATTTTAACCACATCGCCAACATGAATGGGCCTTCTGAACGAAATAAATATGCCCGAGATAAAATTGGCGGCAATATCCTGAAAAGCAAAGGCCATTGCCAGACCAAGTATACCGGCACCGGCCAAAACAGAGGTTACAGCCGTATCGAGGTGTAAGATGCTCAGTACAATGAACACTATTACAGTAATAAAAAAAAGGTAAACAAAATCGGTAAAGAGTTTATTGAGCGAAGAATTTGCTGAAACGCGGCTGATGAGATTCAACGCGAATTTTTTTACCCACTTTGCCGCGTACAGCCCCAGGGCCAGTACGCCGGCGGCCACCAATATGCTGGGCAGCAGGCGGATGAATTGCTTTACCCAGGTGGTTACTTCCTGATCGATAAGGTCGAAGGCTTTGTCAATATTCATTGTTGTAATGGTTAGTTTCGGCATTTAATTATTACAATAACAGCGGTTTGTACAGGGCACCCGGGCAAGTTTTATTTTGACAGTTGACAGATATTCCGGCAAATAAGCAGCTATAAAATAACACTGCAAATTAGTAAAAAAACATGAATCGATCTTACCAGCCTTAAAGAATGCCGTCAAATTTTAAGTTGTATCAGCGACTCCGAAGGGATTACTAATATGCTTTTGCAGGTGCTCGTTTTCGATCACTTGACAAGGAAATCCAGGAGTTTGAAAAAATCGACAAGCCTAAAAACGGAAGTGGGTTTAACCTGATGTTTTAAATGGCAAATCAAAGCCAACTATTAAATTTATAGGCGGCCCAATCCGGCTCTGGCTACTAAATCAAAGTTAAAAGTACTGAGCCGTCCCGATAACTATCGGCCGTCCCGGGACTTTTTTGCTTTCTGTAGTCGAAGACTACATGCATACTCGTTCGAAGTCACAGACTACGAACATCGGGCTTATCGCAAGTTCATTTTCGGGAGATACAATCTCCACGCATACACGTCGGTTTTGCAACGTCGCCGGCGGCGCTTCCTACCAAATCTTTACTCTTTGATTTTCGGGCAGGTAATTTTTGTCGCCGGGCTGCACGTTAAATGCCCGGTAGAATGGCTCGAAATTCATCAGCGGGCCGTTTACGCGCCACATGGCCGGTGAATGCGGATTGGTATTGACGTAGGTGCGCAGGAAGGCATCCCTTGTTTTTACCCGCCATATCCGCGCAATTGACAGAAAAAAACGCTGGTCGGGCGTAAAGCCGTCGATTTTTGTCGTGTCTTTTCCCTCTGGCGTCATTTTAAATGCATCGTAAGCTATGGCAATTCCACCATTGTCAGCAGTGTTCTCACCCAGCGTAAGTTGCCCCTTTATATGAACGGTATCTAAAACGGTAAATGAGCTATACAGGTCGGCCAGTTGTTTTGTTTTCGCCCTGAACTTTTGGTAATCCTCTTTTGTCCACCAGTTCTTTACGTTACCGTCCTTATCAAATTGCGCGCCCTGGTCGTCAAAGGCGTGCGTCATCTCGTGGCCGATCACCATGCCTATGCCGCCGTAGTTGATGGCATCATCTGCCGAAAAATCAAAATAGGGATATTGTAAAATGCCGGCCGGGAAAACCACCTCGTTAAAAGCCGGATTATAGTAAGCGGTAACGGTTGAAGGTGTGGTGCCCCACTGGGTTCGGTCGACCGGCTTATTCAACTGCGCTAAGTTAAACTCATAGTCGTTGAAGTTGAGCGAGCGTATATTTTGAAAGTATTGAGTCCGGCTGATGGTTACCTTAACGTAGTCGCGCCATTTATCGGGGTAGCCTAATTTTTTTGTTATGGCATATAACTTTTCTTTTGCCTTTTGTTTGGTGCTGTCGCTCATCCAATCCAGCTGGTCGATCCTGTGCTCAAATGCTTTTTGAAGATTATTTACCAAAGCAAGTACACGTTTTTTTGCATCCTCGTTAAAATATCTTTTTACATACAATTGCCCCAGTGCCTGCCCCAGGTAAGCGTCAACATTTTCGGTCATGATCTGCCTGCGGGTTTTTTGCACGGCTTGCCCGGACAACTCCTTGTTAAACTGGAACGACGCATCGACAAAGGGCTGACTCAATGTATTGGCGTAGTTTTCGAGCGTGTTGGCTTTGAGGTAAATTTTCCATTCGTGCAGGGGAATGGATTTCAGCAACTGGTTTAATTTATCGTAATAAGCAGGCTGGGCCATATCGATAGAGTCGGTTGTGGCGCCTACACCGGCCAGCAGTGTGAGCCAGCCAATGTTGGGTTGTGTTTTGTTGATGGATACGACGGCTACTTTATTGAAATTTGCATTAATGTCTCTTAACTCAACGTTTGACTTATGCGATGCCGCAATTTGTTTTTCGATGTTGTAGCAAATGGCCGCATTTTTTGTGGCGGTGGCAACATCGCTCCCCGTTAATTGAAACAAGGTGCGCACATATTTTTTATAGGCCTGCTGAATGCGAAGGGTAGATGAATCTGTATTAAAATAATAAGCCTTTTCAGGTAAACCAATCCCGGTTTGGTAAACATGGGCCATATTGATGCCGCTGTTTTTATTGTCGGGCGAAATGCCAAAGCTAATCATCGAGCCATTGCCGGTTTTTAGTTCAGCTGCAATAAATTTCATTAAAGACGGCGTACTGTTTATAGCATCTACACGAACAAGCGTTTGCTTAATTGGCTGATAGCCGAGCCGGTTTATAGTCGCCATATCCATACCTGATGCGTAGAAATCGCCCACTTTTTGCTCAACGCTTCCCATCGTATTTTTAGCTTTTGAAACACTATCCAGTATCTTTTGCAGAAGCAGCTTTTGCGGGATGTTCATAAAGCTGTAAGATCCCACGCCGGATTGGTCGTCGGCAATTCTGGCGGTATCGTACCAGCGGCCGTTAACATAGCGGAAAAAATTGTCGCCGGGTTTAACCGACCGGTCTATGCCGGCGACATCTACAAAACTTTTCTTTTGTGCATTGGCGTAATTAAATATGCACAAAATGAATATCAGGGTTGCCAGGTAAATTGATTTGATCATAATATTACAGGTGGGCTTAAAGGTAGGAATTAGTTGGGAAGTCCGAAAGTCGGGAAGTCCGAAAGTGGGGAAGTCCGAAAGATGTGCAGATTGCAGATGTGCAGATCACAGGCGTTCGGACGATGTGAAAGTGGTCTTAAGTCGAAAGATTTGAGGCTTTTTTGCGTTTCTCCCCTCGCCACAATTTACGCGCGCGTAGATACCCGCAATTATTTTTCGGTTAAGCGCGGACGCTTAACCGGACGTGGAACTGTATCAAACAAAATAATGTGCAGTTTATAAAAACAGTTCGTATACTTCTTATTTGAAATTGTGCAGGCTTTTTAATAAAGCGTCCCTGTAGGTTAAACCGATAGGCAGGTCGGTTTCGTTTATCCGGACGAAATTACCCTCGATAAAATGGATGCATTGCCTGTTAACGATGGTGGATCTGTGGATACGGATAAACCTGTCCGGGGGCAGCAGGGCTTCGATCTTTCCCATCGGCATATAAGTAATATAAGTTTGGTCGGCACAATGCACCTTCAGGTAATCGCCCAGGCCTTCGATGTAAATTATTTCGTTGAGGCCGATCCGTACCAGGCGTTTATCAACCTTTAAAAATATACTGGAAATAGCTGAAGACTGCTGTATCGCTGTATTTTGATCCTGTGAGGGGATGAGTTTTCTGACGGTTTTCAGGAATCTTTCCATCGTGACCGGCTTCACGAGGTAATCGACCGCTTCGATCTCAAAAGCATCTACCGCATATTCCGCATAAGCGGTTATAAAAACCACTTTGGGGCTTTTCTTGAGCGAACGGATAAAGTTGAGCCCATTGATGCCGGGCATCTCGATATCGATGAAAATAACGTCTACCGGGTGCATATGCAGCGCTGCAAAAGCTTCAACCGCGCCCTGGTAATCGCCCAGGCATTGCATAGCCGGCACCTGGCCGATATAGGATACGATCAGCTGCCTGGCCAGGGGCTCGTCGTCGACAACAATGCAATTAATCATGTTTGAGGCGGATCGTTAAAATTACCGTAAATGTATGCGCTTCATCGTGTATCACCAATTCGTGCCTGCCCGGATAAAGCAGCTCCAGCCGTTTGCGGATGTTGGGAAGGCCGATCCCGCCGCCATTTTCGATGCAGGTATTACGTTCGTTCGATTTAGGATTGGCGGCCTGGAAGATCAGTTCGTCTTCGTCGGCTGCCAATATTAGTCTCACCCACTTTTCGGGCATATCGGCGTGTAAAGCATGCTTGAAGGTGTTTTCAATGACGGGCAAAAACAGCAATGGTTCTATTCTTATGCCGTCGGTATTTCCCTGCACAACCAACTCGACGGTATTCTTTTCATTATGACGAATATTTTCAAGGTTTATATAGCTTTTGATGAAGTCAACCTCCTGCTGCAAAGGTACCTGCTCGTTACGCGCGTCGTACAAAATGTAGCGCATAATGCCCGACAGGTCATGGATCATTTTTGGTGCTTGCGGCGAGTTCTGCATACTCAGTGTGTACAGGTTATTGATGGTATTGAAAAAGAAATGGGGCTGCAGCTGTGTTTTCAGCTGGTTTAACTCAAGCCTTAGCTTTTCGTTCTCAATGGCGCTCAAATTATACTGACTCTTAAATAAAAGCCTGATCAGGTAAAGCGAGGTGGCACCCAGGAGTACCAAAATAGTATAGCCAAAATATTCAGTAAAATGGAGGCTCAGCAATCGTTCGGGATGTGCCAGCCTGATCGCGGCTTTATAACCTTCGGGGATAAATGGCATATGCAGCAGCGCGAGCATACCCAGGCGGTCGTTTAACTCATAAACGCCGATGTACAGTGGTAAAAGCGCGAAAAAAAGCACATATCTGCGTCTTCCGATTGTTTGCGGCAGGAAAGCCCGGTAAAACAATATGATCGCAGGCAGCAGCGACAGCATATTCAACAGCGTATAGCTTAACGCATAGGAAAGCCAGGTAAAGTTTTGCAAACCGATAGCCAGCGGGCTTAATACGCCTATTACGAATAAGTAAAAAAGCTCGGCAACCAGGCTCTTTTGTTTATAATTAAGCGCGGAAAAAGAAAATGACATTGCTCAATTTACATTATTCTGCTGTAACCGGGTATAATTTTTCGACGAACTATCGTTTTTGCACGGTAAAATTGATCGTCCAAAATTCAACCTGTTTATCTGCGGGTTTATCTAATATATTTTAGGTATGCGGCGCTTCAAAGCATTTTTGAGGAAAAAATTCATTAACATGAGAACGCTTCGTATCCTGGTCATCTTCATCGCCGCGTTTGCCGGCTACATTAGCCGTCTTTCAGCACAAACCCAAACTGAACGGATGGCCTTATACTGCAAAGTGTGGGGTTTTATTAAGTATCATCACCCTAATGTAGCCGGAGGCACCGTCGACTGGGATTCGGTCTTCATTGCGCATATCCGCCGGGTCCAATCGACAAAAGACAATACACAGCTCAATAACGAACTGGCTGAACTGATCATGGCTACCGGCCCTATGGCCGATCCGCAGACCGCCCGGCTACCCCGTGATATTTTTACGAAAAATCACGACCTGCACTGGCTGCAAAACTCTTCCCTATTAAATAAGGAAAACCGCGGCAAGCTGCTGTTTATTTATACGCACCGCAACCGGGGCAACAATCGCTTTGTAAAATTTAATAACTATACCGATTACAGCGGAGAAAAAACATACGACGGGATGACCTGGCCGACGGCGGAGTACCGCTTACTGTTTTTGGCGCGTTTTTGGAATACCATTAATTACTATGATCCCTACAAGTTTATCACTGCTGAAAATTGGAACAGTGTTTTAACCCGTTTTATTCCGAAAGTGCAGGGGGTAAAAGACACGACCGCTTACCATAAAATATTGCTTCAGTTGGCGGTAGCGCTGCATGATGGCCATGCGCAACTATACGGTCGTGATGATATATGGGGTAAGTACTGGCTTCCGTTTTACATAACCGTGCTCCATGATACGGTGGTTATCACGCACGCGGATAATGGCGGGGGTATTAAACAGGGCGACCTGCTGGTTGCGATCAATAACGAGCCTATTGCTAAGCGGATAGCGCGCTTCAAGCGATATACCACTTCATCCAACCTGCCATCGTTGAACAGGCACCTTGAGCAAATGTTGCTTTTGACACCTGATACGGCACAACAGGTCACTATTAAACGGGGCGCCAAAACGTTTACTATCCGGGTAAGCAATATGCCTGTTACGCAGCGAAAATGGCAATACATCAATAAATATACCTTTAATGACAAGGGGTACGAAATGATCGGTAAATCCATCATCAAGGTGTACACCGACCAATACTGGGGCAAAAACGCGGATACGATTAAAGCCCTGATGCGTACCAAAAAGGCCATCATCTTTGATGCGCGCAGCTACATGGACGACGATGCTTTTTACAGCATATTCGACATGTTTCTGCATAGCCCTACGCCAATCAATTATTCTACCGTCATTATGCCTCACGACCCGGGTTATTTTAAATGGGTGCTGTCACCCAAAATAGGCGGCGTTAACCCGCGGCCATACAGCGGCACTGTAATCATACTGGCCGATGAGCGCTGCCAAAGCCAGGGCGAGTACACGGTAATGACGTTGCAGACGATTCCGCATTCAGTTACCATCGGCAGCCAAACCTGTGGACTGGACGGCGTGGATTCTTATTTTCCGATGGGAGGCGGCATGTCCATCTCGCATTCGGGCTACGGGATCTATTACCCGGATAAAACGCCTACGCAGCAACGCGGTGTGCGGATAGATATACAGGTAAAAAAGTCTGTAAAGAATATAATCCGGGATGAAGACCCTGCGTTGCAGGAAGCGCTGAGATATTTGGAAACGAAGGGGATAAGATGACAATTTCTACAGGTGATAAATGTCATTTGGCTTCGCCAAAAGGCTTAAGTACGCGGTCGATGGCAGCTTCCTATTCTTATAATATTCCGTACGCTTTAGGCGCTTATAATTGTTGGCTACTCAAATCCACGGTTATACCTGCTGCGGTATTCCAATGGCGCCAGGCCGGTCACTTTTTTGAAAATGATGCGGAATGCCTTAGCGTCGGTATACCCGACTTTATACATCGCTTCATTGACATTAAGACGCGTGGATTCAAGGCTTTTCTTTACGGCTTCTATTTTTACACGTTGTACATATTCCATTATGGTATTACCCGTTGCTTTCTTAAATCGCCGCTCCAGGTTCCTGCGGCCCAATGATAACATATCAGCCAGTTCGGCCACAGGTATTTTAGAATGGATATTGGTCTCAATAAAATTCTGCACTTTTATGATGTCCTCATCCTCGTGGTCCCTTTGTCCGCTGAATATAATAAAAGGCAATTGGCTGTTGCGGTAAATGTCTATCTCGAAGCCCTTGGAACAGCGCACGGCCATATCCCTGCCGGCGTATTTTTCAATAAGATATAAAATAAGATTGAGCCATGAATAGGCGCCGCCGCTGGTGTAAATATCCTTTTCATCGGTAATAATTTTATCATCCACCAGGTTTACAGCAGGAAACATTTTCCGGAAATCATTTGCAAATTCCCAGTGCGTTGTGCAGCTTTTGCCTTTTAGGAGGCCGGTCTCCGCAAGCAAAAAGGCGCCAATACACAATGACGCGACGGCTGCACCTTCTTTGTATTGTTTCACTAGCCAGGAAAGCATGTCCTGGTTTGCAGCCAGTATTTTCTTAAAGTCGCCATGCACAGCAGGGATAATGATAAGATCGGTTCGTGATAAGTCATGTATCAAAACATCAGGACATATTTTGAATAACCCTTTTTTAATGGCAGTATCCTTTTGCTGGCCAACCAGTTGAATTTGAAACAAGGGCGGTTTGCCTGATAGGACCAGGTATTCATTCACTCTCGATAATACCTGGTGTGCCCCTTCAATATTCACCAAACTGCAATCACCTTCGGGAACAAGAATAGATACATGTTTCATAAAGCAAAGGTAAAATGATTTACTGTCGCAAACAACCCCTAAAATAGTCGGAATATCATGTTTTTATTACCATTTTGCGACAATAGATTTGTTTGCCGCCATTAAACAGCGGCGCCTTTCTATAAAATCAATTCCAAAAATTGAAATAAATGAAAGCTAAATGATGAAAGACAAAATAGGACACATTGTGGGCCGCGAGTGGCTAAAACTAACTGAAACAAGAAATGATTATGATGATTATTCGACTTAATACCGTTAAGGCATTCGGCGTCTTTTTTATCCTGATCGTATGCGGTGGTTTTTTTTGCCGGGCACAGCAAAGGTCGCAAAATGATTCATTGGTAATTAAGCTTGGGAAGGGGTTTGTTTCCGACACTGCGGGCGTTAATGGCACAACAATGCATTATGTACGTGGTGGTACCGGCCCGGTCGTGATCCTGGTTCACGGGTTTCCGGAGGACTGGTACGAATGGCATAAAATTATGCCCCGGCTGTCGAAGAAATTCACGGTAATAGCGGTCGACCTGCGTGGTGTTGGTGGTTCAAAGGAAACCCTTGCAAACTTTGAAAAAGCAAATATGGCCGGGGACATTCACCAGCTTATAGTACGGCTTAAGCTGGAACATGTGTACATCGTCGGGCACGACGTCGGCGGCATGGTCACCTACGCTTTTGTGCGAAGGTACCCCAAAGAAGCACGCGGGGTGATGATCCTCGACGTGGGACTCCCCGGCCTTCCACCGTGGAACGATGACAAAGCCAATCCCATGCTTTGGCATTTTGGCTTCCAACAAACACCGAAACTACCGGAACATTTGATTGCCGGCCGGCAATTTATTTACTTCCGTGAAGGAATGTTCGACCGCTTTGCGTTAAATGCCAAAGCCATCACTGATGCCGAGGTGACCCACTATGCCAATTCCTACAGCGCCCCTGAACAGTTACGGGCCGGGTTGGGGTTTTACCGTGCCTTTCCCGCCGACGAAAAGTTTAATGCCGGGCAGCGAAGCGCTCTTAACGTTCCCATAGTACTGGCCGGCGGCGACCACAGCGTTGGGCCTAACCTTCCCAGAATTGCTGAATCCCTGCGAAAAAACGGGTGTACCAATGTAATTACCCGCGTCATTGCGAAAAGCGGGCATTACGTGGCAGATGAGCAGCCCGAAATGGTTGCCGAACTTATCGGGCGCTATGCTTCCTTGTAAAGCTTTCGCATAAAAAAACAGGCAGCGTACGGGTAATACGGCTTTATCATCAATTAACCCTGCGAGGATAAGATCTAAATATGACCTGATTATGAAAGGCCATGGAAGAAATATACCAAAGGGTTAAAAATAAAGCAGGTCTTATTGAATTGGTTTTAGCACGCTAATAGATTAATAAATATTTATAGTTAAGCAATCCGATGATTAAAAAACTACCATTTCTTCTTTTGCTTATTTCATCCTGCGCCTTCGCGCAAGATGCCAGTTTTTTTAAGCCTAATTTGTTGAGAAAAGAATTAAAAGCGGTAAAAATCTCCACTTCGTTAACAATTGACGGATTGCTAAATGAACCAGAATGGAATTTAGCGGGCCTGTCCTCTTCTTTTATCCAGGTTGAGCCATACCAGGGGAAGGCACCCACCTATGTTACATTGGTTAAAGTTTTGTATAACCGGAAATACGTCTACTTCGGCATAATTTGCAAAGACCCGCTGGGCAAGAAAGCCATCCGGGCTACCGATTTTATAAGGGACTTTGATGAAACCAAACATGACCTGGTAAGCATCGCCGTAGATGCATTCAACGATAAACGGAATGCCATGGTATTTGCCACCAATGCATACGGGGTGCAGCGCGACTTTCTTTCGTTTGATGACCTTTATTACGATACTTACTGGGACGGGCTTTGGACCGTGCGCACTAACCGTACAGATTCAGGGTGGACCGCAGAAATAGCCATACCCTGGAAAACTTTAAGGTACCCCAAAACGGCCGACACCATTCAAAGCTGGGGTTTTAATATGTACCGGAACAGGCGGCTCAGCAACGAGATCAGCGCATTTTCACCCTACCCGCGTGTATTTGCTGTTACCCACATGGACTATGCCGGGATTTTAACCAATTTGCAGCCGCCCCCGCCGGCAACAAATATCCAGGTTACCCCTTATTTTTTAGCCTCGTATGACCATTATACCAATTTTGGAACCACCGAACCGCCGCATGATTTGAGTGTTAAAGTTGGCGGCGACCTGAAATGGGCAATTAATTCAAATTCCGTTCTTGACCTTACCGCCCATACTGATTTTGCAGAAGCAAACGCGGATATCCAGGTAAATAATATCACCCGCTTTTCGGTTTTTTTCCCTGAAACAAGGCAATTTTTTCTTGAAAATGCGTCTTTATTTGGAATAGCAGTAAATCAAAATACGACGGATGGTTCAGGCGGGAGTATGAATTATCAGCCATTTTTTAGCCGTAGTATCGGTTTAGATACCAGCGGCAACCCAATCCCTATTGTGGCTGGCGGGCGTTTCGTTTATCGTTCGGCAACATTAAATTACGGCGTGTTAGCTATCAGGCAGCAAGGTGCTAATGATTTACCCGGCACCAATTTTTTTGTTGGAAGGATATCCGAAAATTTTGGCAGCCAGGACCGGATTGGCGCACTGGTTAGTATAAAAAATGAACCTGGCGGATCGAATATTGAAACCACGGCCGATGGTTTTTTCCGTTTAGGGGAATCGAATTCAATCAACGCAATTCTAACCGATTCGTATACCACTAACACCGGCCAGCAAGGGTTGGGTGGCATTGTACAATATTTCAATACAACCAATTATCACAAAATATGGTGGACGGAATCGGTAGTTACCAAAGATTTTGACCCGCAAATGGGGTTTGTATCCCGTACAGATGTTATCGGCACTACTCCGGGAATGATCTGGTACTACCGCGGTGATCTGCTGCCATTTAAAGATCTATTGCTTGCCATGAGTCCCGGGTTCTTTCCCGAGCTTTATTACACTGCGTCAACCGGGCAATTTTCAGAGTTAGACTTGCCCGTATGGCCCTTGTCAATTAATTTTAAAAGCGGTGCATCCCTTTCGTATGGCATCACCGCATCGTGGGAGCACCTTGCCGATGTTTTTCAACCCCTGGGTGTTAACATTGCACCTGGCGATTACCGCTACATCTATCAGGAAGTTTTCGCAAATACCGATCCTTCCAAAATTGTTAACTGCTCTATTGATTACAAAACCGGTACTTATTACAATGGCTGGCTAAACTCCGTTGATTTGAAATTGCAATTTGCGCCGATTCCTAACATTTCTCTATCGGGGGAATATAACCCCAATTATCTTAACGGGGTAGGTGAGCTAAAAACAACCGCCGCGGTTAACCTGTACATTTTACAAGCCCGCTTCGCCCTCAACCCGCGTGTGCAGCTTACCGGCCTGTACCAAAAAAACTCCTTGAATAATAGCAATAATTATAACCTGCGGCTTTCCTGGGAGTTTTCCCCGCTTTCGTATGTTTACTTAATATACAACCGGGGGGTAAACAGTACGATAAACAATATGGTCATTCAAACTCAAACGCAGGATCATTTGATTGCCAAGATCAGTTATCTGCAGCAGTTTTAGTTAAGATTGTATAGCAGGTGAAGTAAGCGGCGGGCTAACCCGGGGTGCAAGCCACCGATGATGGCAGCGTTTCTTCAGTCTTCACAGCGCGCTATTATTTTTTTCCTCATACCATAGTTCCACATTGATATACAGGTCAGCGAGGAGTTTCAAATCAGCTGAAAAGCGGTTAGAATTTTGTCCTGTTGGGACCAGGAAGGAAGGCAAAAGTCTCAAGTCGAAAGTCTTGAGGCTTTTTTCGTTTGGGGATGTTTTGTAAATTAGTAGTGCAGTTAATAAATTGAGCCGCAGGGTCCCTTCGGAGACCCTGCGGAGACATAAAACGGGGCGCCGAAACGTTTGCAATCCGGGTAAGCAATATGCCTGTTACGCAGCGAAACTGGCAATACATCAATAAATATACTTTTAATGACAAGGGGTACGAAATGATCGGTCAATCTATCATCAGGGTGTACACCGACCAGTACTGGGGAAAAAACGCGGATACGATAAAAGCCCTGATGCGGACCAAAAGGGCCATCATTTTTGATGCGCGCAGTTGGATGGACGACGATGCTTTTTATAAGATATTCGACATGTTTCTGCCCGGTCGTGCGCCAATCAATTATTCTACCGTCATTATGCCTGACGACCCGGGTTATTTTAAATGGGTGCTGTCACCCAAAATAGGCGGGGCCAATTCCAGGCCATACAGCGGCACTGTAATCATACTGGCCGATGAGCGGTGTCAAAGCCAGGGCGAGTATACGGTAATGACGTTGCAGACAATTCCGCATTCAGTTACCATCGGCAGCCAAACCTGCGGACTGGACGGCGTGGATTCTTATTTTCCAATGGGAGGCGGCATGTCCATCTCGCATTCGGGCTACGGGATCTATTACCCTGATAAAACGCCAACCCAGCAACGCGGTGTACGGATAGATATACAGGTAAAAAAGTCTGTAAAGAATATAATCCGGGATGAAGACCCTGCGTTGCAGGAAGCGCTGAAATACCTGGAAACGAAAGACATAAGATGACAATTTCCGTAGGTGATAAATGTCCCCGGGTTCTTTATATCCGGCTATATTTTTATCCTTATTCGGCCTATTTACCTGGCTGATAGCAGACGAGGCATTCAGCAGGTTAAACCCTGATAAGCGCAACTGATTGGCTGCGTCAGAAAAATGTTCTTTGAAATAAAGGCGTTAAACAAATTAGCTTGCAGACGAGGCAAATCGCCTTTGGCTTTTTCCCGGAGATTATAAATTGCGCCAAAACTCATTGAAAATGGTAATATCGATGTAATACCCTTTTTTCATGGTTATTTATACATTAGGAGCGCGTTTTATATATTTACCAGACAAACTTGCCAAGCTTATGTACAAAATGCCGGCCTTAATTCTATTGCTCATTATGAACTGGCGCCCTGCCGGTGGGCAATCGCTGGAACCTATCGACAGCATTTATCTCAACGCATTGCCCCGGTTTTCTAAAAATATTGCTGCTATCACCAGCCATGTTTGGCCAGGCATGACAATCGGGCCCTACGCTATTTTCAGGATCGGCGGGCCGGTATTCTTGAAAAATCATCCCATGCCGCCGGCAAGCGCCAAACCATTGAAAGATGGTGTTTACGAGTTTAGCCAGTCGGAATATGCACTACTGGGCACATCGCAAACAGAGATTAACCACTACCTTACCGCACATAACAACTACGGACAGCCTCAATATATTAGCGTAAACCAATTCTATTCAGAAGTATTCCATGAGCTCCATCATGTTTACCAGCGCACTGTCGTCAAAACGGTGCAATTTGATAACCCGGCGGAATTATTGACTTACCCCGAAGATTACCGGAACGACGCGATGAGGCAGTATGAAGATGAATTGCTGCTTTCCATGCTGCAGGGCCCCAGCCTGCAATTCCAGGAAAATTTAAACCGCTTTTTCAGCTGCAGGCTGCTTAGGCAAACGATCATAGGAAAAGAATACCTGGATTATGAAAAAAGCGTTGAGTCCTGCGAAGGCCCGGCCACCTATTGTGAATACCGTTACATGAAATCTTTCGCAAATACACCGCAGGAACAGCAATATATACAAAAGCGCTTCTTTGAAATGCTGATAGAACCTGCTTATGGGCGCGACGGGTTAAGGAACAAGCGTTTGCTGAGCGGCATGGTTCAATGTTTATTATTAGACCAGAAATTCAAAAACTGGCAGCCGGAATATTACCGGTCGGGCTTAACTTTGAACGATTTTTTCTTTTCGAAGTTTAAGCCATGGCATGTTGAATTGCCTGACCGAGCCGTTTACCTGGCCAAAGCAAAATACTTTACCGCTATTGAAAAAAACAAGCACAGCATCAACCTTGAATCCTTCAACAGCCAGGGCGGTTTGAAAATTACGCTGTTATTTAAAAGTCCGCCGGAATTCCGGGGCTTTGACCCAATGCATGCGGAGGCGGTAAACGATAGTTTAATTTTACACACGACATTGCTAAAATTAGGTAAGGGTGCAGATTATTTTACCGCGGCTAATGAACGGACGGCAACTTTAGTAAAAGGCAGCATTTGGAAGGTCAGAAGCGTTACTTTTTTTGTGCCGCACGACAAAATCTCGCTTGAAAATAACCTCCTGAAATATGAAGGGCCAAACATCCAGGTAAACTGGCATTTTACGGTCGAAACCCAAACGGAAAATGGATACCTGGTTATGGTGGAATAAACTATTGGACAATAGCAGATATAAAGCGATCGACCCTGTCGCAATCATATTGGAGTGGCTTCAAATCTTCAAAAATAATATTCGACAAAATACCCGGCGGGTAGCACAGTAAAATTTCGATGACAGATGAGTCGATTTTGTACAAACTATTGTAGCTTTGATGACAATACCATCATCAAGTAAAAACAATCTGCCATGTTCAAAAAATATTATTGTTTATCCTTTTTAATTTTCAGCCTTTTACTCCTGGTAAGCAGGCTTGGCTTTGCCCAATCGAAGATGTTGACCAAAGGAGATGCAGCGCCAGTATTTACCACCCAGGCCAGCCTGGCCGGCAGCGCCTTTGATTTTTCATTACAAACAGCCCTTGCTAAAGGGCCCGTTGTGGTTTATTTTTATCCATCTGCTTATACCGGCGGCTGTGATGCGGAAGCGCATGCCTTCGCTGAGCTCAAGGATAAGTTTACGGCTGCGGGCACTACCATTATCGGTGTATCTGCCGACGATATTGAGCGGCTGAATGCTTTTTCTTCGGATCCGAAATACTGCGCAGGTAAGTTTCCCGTTGCGTCGGACCCGGGAGGCAAAATCGCGGCAACATACGGACTGGGCTTCACACCTCCAAAACTCGGAATTAAAGACGTCCTCGGCCAGGACCTTACACATGGTTTCATCCCGCGAACCACATTTGTCATCGGTAAAGACGGTAAAATTATAGCGGTCTTTTCATCAGACACCGATCATATTTCGCCTACCGAGCATGTGGACAAGTCGCTGGCGATTGTAAAAGGGTTATAATTCGCGGGCCTGGGTTCAAAATCAAAGAAAGTCAAAAGTCTTAAGGCTTTTCTAGTTTGGAAGTCTAAAATAAGGGCCTGATGTCCGCCAGCTGGCGGATAACGCTTAGAAGTGCATTTTAACCACAGAGATCACAAAGAATGCACAGAGAACACGGAGAAAAAGTGAACAAACTATTAGGACTCCGTGGACTCTGTGCCTCCGCGTTCCGTGGTAAAACTTTTGGACTTTAGTGGTGCAGAAGCGTGGTAGGTCCACCCACCTTATATCCGCTGCGAAGCGAACCAGTTTCCCCTAATATATCTTTTCCCGCCTTATTCCACCACGGCGTCAAATGCGCTGTTCAATATTTTGCCGTCGCGTTTCATTTGGATCCAAATACGGTAATTACCCGGACCTGGAAACGCATAGGGGAAAGTTACCATCCCTTCCATTCCCTGCATGCCGCCCATTGCTGTCATACCTGCATTTAACCAGGCATTACGTTCATCCTCGCTCATCGATCTGATGCGGCTGACCATGCGGTCGATACTATCCCTGAAAATTGTTGCATCGGGCAAATGCGGTATCTTTCCATTCCCTTTTATACGGTTTTGGACGATCTCCTGCGAAGCCATCGAATAGGTGCCTACCGGGTGCAAATGAACGTAAACCGAGCCATCGTATTTTAATATCACCGCATGGCCCATCATCCCCATATAGGGCTGCAGCTTAGCCGGTTTGCCGGAAGGATCGGTAATAGCAAAGGTAAGCGGGTAAACCTGGCCGGCCTCAAAAGGCGTGTTGGGCGCATGCTGCCATATAGCCGTCGAACCGTCAGCCAATTGCTCCGATACGCCCGGTTTGCCGCATGTCAGGGTTGTTTTCCCGGGATAGGGGGGCTGGATATTGTCAATGGCATTTGATATTACATAAGTATCGTCAGGGTCGTGGAATAATACCGGGGATTTATAAGCTGCATTTTGCACTAAAGGCTTTGCAGGGATCGTCACCGTGTCGCTGATCGTCTCTGTAAAACCGTTCCATCTTACGATATCTGCGAACACGAGGTAACGTCCGGCCGGCAGGTCGGGCAATGCCACCTGGTAGGTTATGCTGTCTATCCTGGTGGGATGCAGGTGCGCAAAAACGTCATCTGTTTTTTCCCTGATCAAAAATAAATGCATGATTTTGCCATGGTCGGGCACCACGTAGCTCATTGATTCATCATTCTTTCGGAGCCAGGTGGAATCAATATTCAGCTGCAGGATCATTTCGCTGCCCCCCGTCAAAATGCTGGTATGTGCCAGGGGTGGTTTGTACATAAACCTGCGGTAGTTGCGGCTCCAGTTATTCCACCAGGCCGAACCGCCATACAAAATGCCAAACAGGATGAGCGCGGCAACAGCCATGGCTATATATTTTTTCCTTCCGGCCGCCTTTGTTTTTTCTCCTGGTAATAACACGCCCTCGGCTACGCTTGCGCCAATAATGGTGATCATCAGCACCACCAGTAGTATTCCCAGTGCTGCCAGCTCCCAGTCAAGCGAAGCGGGCATCGTTCTTTGCGCCGTTGATACCGCCATCACCGGGATAACCGTCGACCCCTTGCCCAATGGCCCGTCCACGCTGACCCGCATACTGGCTACGCCGCTTTCCATCAGCCATACCACGCCCTGGTATTGCCCCGGTGTGCCTTTTACCGGCAATGCCTCATCCGACCTGGGCGAGCCCTTATCCCCCGCATACCAATACACCGGCTGCAGGTAAACATGGCTCACCTGCTGGTTATCGATATAAACCGAAACCGAAGCCGTGCCCGGGATCACGTCAGGCGGGTTGATATTTACCATGATGCTATAAGGCCCGGCCTTTCCCTGGAAGATAACACCGGGACTGCCGACATGCGCAAACACGGAAGCGCTAATCAGCAGCAAAAAGGCAAGAAATGAATATTTGATCCGTCTCATCTTTGTACCCCCTTCATCCATCCGCCCCATTTATAACCAAGCAGGCCGGTAAGTATCGCTATTAAGCCCGCCAGCGCCATGCCCCTTATGAGGACAAAACCCGTATCAATACGATCAGGATGAAATGCATAACGGTACGGCCAGTCGGGATTGGCACGGAAGTACCAGGAATAAGAGCCAAAAAACCGCCCGCGCGCCAGCGGCGAAGTTTCCAGGAACCCACCGAAAAACCACTGCACTATAAAAAACAGGAGCAAAAACGATAGCGCCGCCAGGGTTACTTTTATAAACGGCTTAAGGTTTTCGAACTTAAAAAATACGATATCAATAGCCAGCGCCGGGATGACCAGCAGCAGGGGGAAATGGAACGGTTGGTAATGGTCGAAATGATTGAGCACCGGGCCTAATCTGGGCGTGGCATGAAAAAGCGGCAACACCCACAACATGAGCAGCAGCACAGCCATATACACTCCGGCCGTAGCCGTGGCGCCCCATCGCATTTTGGAAGCCCGTGCCACCGCGATCAAAAACAACGGAAAAATTATAGCGCCCACCTGGTAACACAGTGCGCTGTGTGAGCGCGATTTATTCAGATATTCGGAAAACAAAGTAAACAGCGCTGTAAGCAGCAAACCCGACGCGATGGCAAAAAGCCATTTATGCACTGCCCCGCCGCCATCTTTGGCCGCATGCGTCGACGACAGCACAGCCACTATCGCGCCAAACTGTATCATCATGATACCGAGGGCAAGCAAGGTATGCGGCGGCGAAAGAATAACCACGTCAAGTCCGTAAGTGTTATGCCACCAGTCGTCAAATGGGGCCGAAGTAAGCATGGCGATAGCCCCCCATATACAGTACATGGCCCCCAGCGGCCCGTAGAATATCCCCCAGAATTTTATGCTCGATTGTTTTTCCAGCGCCGACCCCCAAAAGGTAGTCCGCAGCACCTGGTAAGCCGAAAACAGCCCCGCTATGATGGCGCCCAAATAAACAACATCATGCGGCGGTGCGAGCAAACCATCCCGCCCGATACTCATATGCCAGGAAATATCCCATATCAGGCCTACAATGATACACAGCGACGAAAAAACGCTTGCGTACACATAGGGCTGAATAGCATGTCCAACTTTCGCGGCCTTTTGCTGATGGCCGGCGGCATTAGCGGGGTTTATAGGTATAGCTGCATCCATTTGATCAGGTAAAATTCGGGATAAATTTATGAAAATACCGTTCATTTTTATCACGAACCTAATTCAGGCCAGATCCCTCCAATGCATATTTGGTTGTGGTTTCTACCGGATCAAAACTATTTCTGTATAACTAAAGGTATTCTCTACAAAAACTCAGTTGCAGCGTCTTTCGGACTTTACTAACTTTCGGACTTCCACCCTCACTTAGCCCGGTCTTCGTAGATGCCGATCATCAAAAGCCATGCGCCGGAAATGAGGAACGCGAATAAAACCATGACTGCGACAGCTGCGATGTAAAGCCCTGCGCTATATCCTAGAATAAGGAAAATTGCGCCTGTAACTTCAGCGAGATAGCATATGGTACCACCTGCAAGACGCGGCCAGTTCAATCCAATGGAACTCATACCCGTTCTGATAGCTATGACATAGCCCCTGATGAAGACGACTGTTGCGATGAGCCAGAGAACGAGCCACTCAAAGCCGAGCGCTTCCAGAGATTGATTCCCCATAAGCGCCAGACCGCTTGCCATGAAAGCAGCCGTGAAGCCGGTGAGCATGTTAATTGCCCGATTTTTATGTGTTGTGTTTCGTAGAATGATGGCGTGATTGGTCGACATCGCGACGAAAATCAAACCTGCAAGTGCCGCCGCGCCGCCACCCACCATCACAAAAAAGTTGTTCCATTGCTCTGGCATGAAAATATTTTCGCTTAGTTCTAAATATAGCAGGTTCAATAGTAGACTTGCTGTTTATACATCCGAATATAAGTATATTTCAGAAAGGATTGAAAACCGCGGCCTAATGTTCGAAAAAACCTGCTTTATGCTGTAGCCGGCGAAATTAATCTTGTTTTGCGTATGGTTATCCGGGAGGGCGAAGAAGGAAAAACCGTGCTAATTGAGAGTTTTGATTGGCGCCCGGGCAAGGAAATCGCTTTTAGAACGCCGATAGCTTAGGCGTGTGTGGTTGAGGACGATGGGGGCCGTATTTAATCGCAGAGGCTTACTTTTCGACAGTATTTGAGTGGGGGTCTCCTCCGGAGCCTATTTTGTTTCCTTGTTTTTTCTATAAACAGGTAAAAAATCGAACACAGCGGATAGTATAGCATTTCGGAAACACGTCGTGCTTTTTAAAGCCGCCGTTTTTTTACAGAACGGAGAGAACAGAGAATTCACTAAGAACGCAAGGGAAAAATTGAGTTTTTATATAGCAATATTGTTAAACGCGATTGCTTTACTTTTGCAAACGATTACCATCACAAATAATTTTCGTCGCGGTCTCCTGGTCGTAAAATAGGGATGGCATAGTCGTTCCGGCCGGCGTTGTCCAGTCATTTCCATTGATCCAAAGGCCATTTCCCAGTTCGGCACGGATGGAGGCTGCCATTTTTGGGGCTGCATGGTGATAAACACTGTCGATTAATTTATTATTACGGAAAACCAGGTTTTTGAAAGATGCTGCCGTGATGGCTGGGCCGTTCATGTCTTTAAATGTATTGTTCTCAAAAAGTATGTTTTCGATAAGGGGATAGCTGGTTATAACGCCGTTGATGGTGGCACTAAGGGCTATGGCAGCTCCGTCGCCCGTCCCCATGCAATTCGATGTTTGGAACTGGTTATTCCGGACGATCACATTCCGGGCGCCGAAACCTTCGCTCCAGCTTGAGCTAACGTCTGCTATCAGCAGCATGGCCGAGTGTTGATTATGAAAGAACCGGTTTCCCTCGACCAGCCAGTCGGCCGTGTTGCAGAGCACGCCCCTGGCGCGGTTTTCATGAAAATAACAATTTTGGATGATGCAGTTGTGCGAATCGTACCGGTGATTAAAAAGGATGGCATCGTGATCAATGTTGGCGGGCAACTCCTCGTCGAAAACCAATGTAACGTTCTTTTTCTTGTAGTCGGATGTCGCCGATTTCAGCGTTCCTGAAAAGCCGGTAGGGGAAAAATCGCCGTTTCGGATTTCGACCTGATCACCCGCGTTGTACGGGCATGTCCAGCCAAGCAAATTTTCGGCGACGAGCGTGTGGCCATCGACGCGCGTGAACCCGGAATGAATGTTATCGTGGATATTGACGCAATCATCGCCCATATAACCGAAATCGCAGTCCTGCAGGCGGATAAATCCCTGAGACTGGTCTACATGAAATCCGTCGGCCGTGGTGGTAATGGCACGGCGCTCCTCGTCGGGAAAGGTGATGCGGCAATGCAGCAGCTCGAAATGGTGCTGATCACCGCCAACGATAAAACCTTCACCAGGGAACGAAAAAATGGTGACGTATTGCATCGACAGGTGCGTATTGCTTGTCATTACAATGGCATGTTTTTCGAACGTATAGTGGCGCAACAAATAGAGCTGCGCCGCTTTAGCCGGGACTGCCCAGGTTGGCCAAACACGAACGGTTTTTAAATCTATCGAGTCAATTTTACGTGGTCCGAAATTCCCGAATTCTTCGCCTGCGCCCGGCACCCGGAGCTTTTCGTCGAGCGGGTTCATCGTTATCCAGCGTTTGGGGTTCAATGGCGCCTTATCGTCAAAACGCATCTCGAACCAGGCAGTTTTTGGGCCGATTTTGGTCACTCTACCGACCGAGGCCAATGGGTCGATCTTCCAATCCCAATCCATGTTAAAATTGCGGAATACGGTACGGTTGCAGTTTTTGATCGACATGCCGGCGCCGCCTTTGATTTGGTGAAACAGGAAGGTTGATCCGTTGCCATCAAACACAAAGTCGCCTAATCCGTCAAATGTGATCGTCGACCCGGAGGTAAACCGGTAAATCCCTTTGGGAACAATCAATTTGGATGCTTTAAGCGCTTTACATTTGGCCAGCGCTGCCTTCATGGCAACCAGGTTTCTGTCCGGGCCGGGCAGGGGAGGAGCGTTTCCATCGGCTACCGCGCCAAAGTCGGCCAGGTTCAGTATGGGGCCATCCGGGTTGTTAGGGGCGTCGACTGTGAAAGGTTGTGCGCCCGTTATATTTGGAGGATTGGTTTGGACCGCAGGGGCAGCATTCGTTAAAGGCATCTGTGTCCAGCCGCTGCCCTGTTCAACCTTCATACTGGTTATCCGGATGGCGCCCTGGTTATGGATGCCCATCGTAATAACAAAATCACCGGCAGTTGCAGCTATCCTGAGCCTGGCGGTTCCCCGGGTGTTGGGTTTTCCGCGCCAGGGCTGCCATTGGTCTGCACCCATCCCAAGTTTGGCCGAGCGGGCAAAAACGTAAAAGTAGCTATCTGTTCCGTTGAGGCTTATGATGTCGTAATTGATGGTGACGACATAGTCTTCGCCGTTCTTCAGCGAAACCTTTGGCAGCATGATACATGAGTTCCACTCGCTTTTAGCGTTTCGGGAATCCGCGGCCAGGCAGGGCTGGCCGTTGGCGCCTTTTTCAACATGGGTAAATTGAAGGTCGCAATTAGAAGCAGCGCCATTTTTGATGCTGAGTCGCCAAATGGGCGGCTGGCTGGCTGCGTTTTGGGCGGATGAATTGGGAACGGCAAGGCTTATAAAAAGCGCGCTTAAAGCCGTCCTGAAAATTGTCCTTAACCACATAGGCGTGCCGGGTTAAACCATTGTTTGTAAAGCCGTGAATTGCCGTTTAAAGTTAAAAAAAAGGCGGCGACTTACAATTTGTTCGTGCCTCACACACCTCAAAATCTGGGGCGGAGACGCCCCGATTGATCGGGGCGTCTCTACAGCCGGTCATGATTACATCCATGATGAATAATTAAAATGTCAAAGGACTAATTATCAGCAAATTACAACTATTTTTTTGAAGAAAAACAGAAGTTTTTCCTTGTGTTTTGTTGTGATTTGTTATGATTTTATTGTGTATTATTCACGTTGTGGTCTTTGTTTTTCAGTGGCGTTCATGAAGGCTTCGCCGTTTATTGTGATTTTATTATGATTCTGTTGCGAATTCACCGGTTTTATTGTGATTTGTTGTGATTTCCGCAGCCCAAACCTTTGCAGCTGTGCCGCGGCGTTAAAATTTTATATTTTGAAAGCGGATAAGACGATTGCGAATAAACATTTAATATATCAAAGAACTAATTATCAGCTGTTTGCTTTTTTAACGCGGGGCATTATTTCCGTATTTTTGCTTGTGTTTTAATGGTGGTTGATGGTGGATTGCTTGTGGTTGCTTGTGGATTGCTTGTGGTTGATAGTGGTTTGCTTGTGGTTGATGGTGGCTGTTTTTTTGCGATTATTCACTTATTGTTTTTTCATGGATTGTTCTTTTTTTCAAGGCATTCAAGAGGCTGCGCGTTTTTTTCAGCGGCGTTCATGAGGCCGCTGCGCTTCGTTACACCGATTTGATTACGATTGAAACGATTTTATCGTTTAGACATTTCAATTCCTGATTTATTTTTTCAGGATTTTATTTTATTTGTTTGATGGCGCTAATCGTGAGCGATCCCGGAACAAATATGTTGTGGTTTTATTAAATAAAGAAATCGGGTTTTGCTAAGGGTACAGTAACTGTACCGTGACGTAACACCAGGAGTAACGTGACGAAAATTTATCGCATTGAATCTGAATCATTTGGATGGTTATTTGGGATAAAAAAACTAAGGGTGTTTCGATTGCAAAATTTACTACCTATCAGCCGTGGTATGAGATATGAGATATGAGATATGAGATTCGAGATGTGAGATATGAGAGGGTTCATAGTTCATAAACCATGGTTCATAGCCGGAGTTTAGTTGGAGGAAATTATTACAGTAGTCGGTTAACGGGCCGAGGGAAGCTACCTTTCAGCGGACTGGGAGCGTCCGCCTCTATCGGTACTTGATAGGTACATGTGCTCAAAGGAGGTTCGCGATAGGTACCAAACTGGTGCAGGTTTGCCGTCAATCCTCCAGTTACAATATTGCCAGGTCTTTCCAGTAGGCGTCGCCGGCTTCCTTACCGTCAATCAGCACTCTTTGATAGAGCCTAATGTTAACAGTTTTGCCCTGGTAGTCGCCCAGATCCACGGTAATATGCTGCCAGCTTACGGCCGGTTGTGTCCCTTCGATAATTTTGTCCAGCACCTGGTCATTATCGATGTAAACGTTCAGCTGCCATGCCCGGCCCTGGTCGACGCCGGCGCTAAACGAAAGCGTCTTTTGATGATCGATCTTCAAGCTGCGTTCCAGGATGACGCCCCGTATCTCATCGCGCGGATAGGTGGCCAATACATCCTTATCCAGCCAGGTTATTCCCCGTATGCCCGGCATGCCGCCTCCCGCCCCGCCAAAACCGGCCCGCTCCAATTTCCAGTCCGGATTCCAATACCGGGTCAGGTCGGCCAGCTTGAACAGTTCGGCAGGCTGCGTTAGGGATTCCTGCACCGGGATGGACAGCGCATCGCCCGATAGCTTTGCCCCATTCTTTTTAAGTACTTGCAGGCCGAGGGCCACCGTTCTTTTTGCCAGGCCGGATATTGTTTCATCTACAGCAGGTGTTAAAGCAACGCTGCCCAGTGAGTCTCCTTTTATCCTGTCGTGAAACTGCGTTACGAGGTTTGCCGGGATGGCTTTCATTCCGTGCATGGCCCCTATAACTGATGCGGCATTTGCTGAATTGCAGTCGGCATCGGTAAAGTCTGCCGCGCCGAACGCGAGGTTGACTGTTTTTAAAAAGTCGCCCTGGCCAAACCAAACACTTGTTGCTACTATACCCCCATTCGCAACCGCGTTGTTGGTGGCAGGGTATTCGATATGCCAGCGGTCTTCCACTGCATCAAATACCTGCCGGGCAGTTTTGCCTTCGTCGGCGAGGCGGATCACCAGATCAATGCATTGCCGGTAGGGCGATTCGGGGCTGATCAGTTTTGCCGCTTTGCGGACGATCACCCGCGGGTCCTTTTCGGTAAAGCCGATGCTGATCATGCCCGAAACAAACACCGCGCCATCGGCGCCCTCGGCATAACCATTGATATGTGCATATTTACGGGCCATTTTGGCCGCGGTGTTGGGCAATCCCGGCGCCAGCGCGCCATACACATCCGAGCTGAACTGCGGCCCGATGGTGAACCACAGTTTATTGTATTTGGGATGGCCGGCTGAATCCGGATCGATTCCCCGTTCCATCAACAGCCTTGCCTGTTCGCTGGATCCCCATGAACCGCAGGAATTTTGCAGCCATTGTTTGCCCAGCTGCTGAACGCTCATATCTATACCGTACCGCTCGAATGCCCTGATGGCCACCATCTCGTAATACCAGTCGTCGTCAACGGTTGAAAATTTCATGAGATCAGGATAATCGCTCACCCATTTTCGCGATGCGGTGGTATGTTCAAACTGGAAACCCATCGTTGCAGCGGCCATTTGCCCGATCCAAATGGCATGCACCTTGTCAAGATATGACGCGGTGGTCAACATCAGCGTTCTTTTTTTTCCATGAGGGTATTTATCGTTTTCTTTGGTGCTATGTGGTTGCGAAACGGCGGCAGAAGTTACTGTTAACAGGCATGCAAAAATTGAAAAGAATAATGAAATTGATGTTTTATGCACGGGAGCTGTTGGATTAAAAAGCAATTGGAAGAAGTAGGAAAGTTCGGGGTTTCAATCGGGAAATAAAAGTGGTGTACGGAAGGTAGCGGATATTAAGCAAAAGCTGAAGGCCTCGGGGAATATCATTCAAGTCTCCGGTTCGCGGGGCGGGCTACTTGTGAGAACTGAGATTGCTCACGTGTTGTTAGATTTTTTCATGAATTGTTCATTTTGTTAAGGCATTCAAGATGGCTGCGCCGTTTTTAAGGCGTTCGCGAGGGCTGCGCCGTTGATAAGATGAAAGGATTGTAAGATCAATTGTTGAAATGCAAATTTAAGCAAATGCACAATGCCTATGTTAATGTTACCGGATTCAGTAACATTAAAATTCAATTATATAAAAATATAGCACGGATTTCAAGGTGGTCGAATTGGCCACTTTCGCGCCAGTGAGGCTAAAGCATGATTCATTTAAGCAGGACGAAATCCGGAGAAAATTGAAACAGTGGCTCAAGGAACAAAGAAATGAAACCGTGACGAATAGTTACGGTTTGAAAATGCAAGCGCCGGATGGTAAGATGCGGATGACCGATGTGGCCGATACCGGACAGATATTTAGGCTGATACAATCAATAAATCGTCCTATTTAAATTGTCTAAGCCGCCGGGATTTAATGCAACTAATCTTTAAGAATCAGCTTGTCTTCTTCTATTTCTTTGGAGTATTGCTTCGGAATCCGGACCAGCTTTCCTACACGGGTCTTGTTAAGCGGCGAAAACGTTTGCTCCAATATCTTTTCATACAGATGTATCCTGAAGATCATCCTTTCCTTAAGGGAGCCGTAGCTGCTTTGATCCTCCACTTCTTCCGCCTGTTTATTTGCCAGGAAATCGACGTAAACATCATATGGCACCCTGTAAAATTCTAACGCCTTTTCCAGTGAAGCGGTTTTCTCATTTACAACGCCATATACCGAAAGGCATTTGCTGCGCATAACTACAAGCGCATCACTCATCACCTCTTCAGCTATATGAGATGCATCCCCTGTTTCTATTTCTGCTCTATCTGCCAACATTTTGTTGAAAATTACGTAATTCTTCCTTATTTGTTAATATAACCTAACTCCGTTACGTATTCAATATCTTTTTCGGTTAGCATTAATTCGATAAAAATTTGGTTATCAAATATAACGAATTTACCCGCCGGGTTCCTTCCCTCGCCCTATACTATACCGGCGATCAGCAAGATTGAATAAAAAGCCGGCAGATAGGAAATGTTTTGTCGTTAGACTAAATTTGCACGATTGACATTTCGATACTCCTTTATACAGAGATAAAGCGTTGTGCGGCACCGCTACCTGTCAGAACTAAGATTCATAGGATGAAAGGATGGTAAGATCGATTGTTGAGAGACAAAATTAAAGCTAATGCCTAATATTAATACTGGTTAAACCACCAAAGTCTTATAATCCTAAAATCTTAAAAATCCCAGTTCCGACATTAGGGCACGTGTGCCCACTTCTGTTGGCCGAGGCAGTAACGTGCGCTTGGGGCTTTTGTGATAACGTCAGCGAGACGCTGACAGGGGGCTTGGATTCAAGCGGGACGCTTGGAACCGGCGGGGGGACTTACACAAAAACCAAGGGCCTCAGAGAATATCATTTAAGTCTGCGGGCAGCGGGGCTGGGTAGGCTACTTGTTAGCGGAGCAACTGTACGCTACAACTTTTTGTCGGCGGAATACTCACAATCGTGGGAGATTATGCGGATTTTTTTTATTTACTTTAGAGACGCATTCCGGTCAGGCGACGAACGATTCGTTCAATAAGTGAAGGATTATAGAAAAGATTGCCAACACCTTTGAAGTTAATTATGGCGAATTCGCCATAATTAAACGAACAATCCCGGTTTTAATATTACCGGATTCCGTAACATTGAAATGAAATTATTTTAAAAATTCAAGATTGATGATTTAAATAGGATGAAATCGGCACAATTAGAAATGTGACAAATGGTAAAACCGGGCGGTGTCATTTTAAAGGTGTCGAAATCGATACCTAAAAAGCAACACTAATTGAAATAAGAAATTTAAAAATGGTAAAATGGCGAATGAGCTAATTAATGCAGGCGAACCTGTTTTTGAGCAGATAAGACGTGTGGATAATGACGGGAATGAATTCTGGTCGGCGAGGGATTTAGGTAAAGTGCTGGATTATGTTGAATACCGGAATTTTAAACCTGTTATTGAAAAGGCAAAGGAAGCCTGCAGCAATAGCGGGCAAAATGTTGATGACCATTTCGTGAACTTCCACGAGATGGTTAAAATAGGATCGGGCGCCGAAAGGGGATTTGATGATGGCATTAAGCTATCCCGGTACGCATGTTATCTCATCGTGCAAAATGCCAGCCCCGAAAAAGAGGTGGTGGCCCTGGGACAAACCTACTTTGCAGTACAAACCCGCTTGCAGGAAATCCAGCAAATGGACGACTATAACAGGCTAAGCACCGAAGATGAAAAACGCATTTTCCTCCGAAGGGAAATGGCCGAACACAATAAATACCTGGCGAACGCCGCAAAGGGCGCCGGCGTTATTGATCCGGTTTGACTACGCCATATTTCAAAATTTTGGATACAAGGGATTATACGGCGGATTAGACGCTAAAGGAATTCACACCAAAAAAGGCTTGAAAAAAAGCGAGCAGATACTCGACCACATGGGCAGCACCGAATTAGCGGCTAACCTTTTCCGCGCTACCCAGACCGAAGAAAAATTAAAGCGCGAAAATATTAAAACGAAATACCACGCCAACCAAACCCACCTTGAAGTAGGCAAGAAAGTAAGAAAAACCATCCAGGAAATTGGTGGTACCATGCCCGAAAATCTCCCGGTTGCAGGCAGCATTAAAATGCTGGATAAAAAAGATGAACCAAAGCAATTGAAGAACAAGGGTCAGGCGAGCTAAATATTTAAGCAGAATTTTCTTTATTAATCAAATGAACCTAGCAATACCGAAAGGTTCTAAAACAAGGGATTT
>Ga0206864_1059_pt1 | contig 38813 bp, 33 predicted proteins | sample Alteio_BWOrgCont_42_FD_152632 | JGI IMG/M metagenome (GOLD analysis project Ga0206864, IMG submission 152632) | Enriched cells from forest soil in Barre Woods Harvard Forest LTER site, Petersham, Massachusetts, United States -... | ecosystem: Environmental > Terrestrial > Soil > Temperate forest >...
ATTTTACATCGCTTTCCGGATCAACACAAGCTAAAAAAAACTTATCCACCGAAAAAAACAAAATAACGAAATAAAATGAGGATGTATATTAACAAATTGTTAAAATGAAGAAACAGTTTGCAGTTTGCTATTAGCAGTTTGCAGTTGATTACTGCCAAACTGCAAACTTTTCGAGCAAACTGCAAACTGCGCACTGCTAAACTGCAAACTCAATTAATTAGGCATCAACACTGCATTTACAACATGTATTACCCCATTGCTCTGGTTTACATCGGCAATAGTGATCCATGATTTGCCGCCTTTTTCATCAACAAGGTATAACTTTTTGCCTTTTGCCATAACGGTTAACGGATCACCTTGAACAGTAGTCAATTCAGCCTTTCCGTCACCTGCTTTAACTTTTGCCCACAGATCTGCTGAACTTAAACGCCCGGCAACAACATGGTAAGTTAAAATTTTTGTCAGGGTTGCCTTGTTTTCTGGTTTTACCAGGTCATCAACTGTTCCGGCAGGTAATTTGCCGAACGCTTCGTTGGTTGGCGCGAATACAGTGAAAGGCCCTGCCGACTCCAAAGTCCCAACTAAATCTGCTGCTTTTACTGCTGCAACAAGTGTGGTGTGGTCTTTTGAATTTACTGCATTTTCAACAATGTTTTTTGTTGGGTACATAGCTGCACCACCTACCATTGGGTCTTGTGCGTTTGCTTTTGGCGCTATTGCAAAAGCTGCTAATGCAAAGGCCGCGATAATTAATTTTTTCATGAGATTTAATGTGTTTTGTTTAGGAGAAGATACGGGGTTTGGAAAACTCCGGTTTTTATAGAGGCAAATTTTTTGTAATAGAATGGTTTTCCCCTCTTTCCGCCGCAGGCGAAGAGAGGGTTTAAAAAAAATCTCCTAAAAAAACAACCCCGAAGCAATAGTATCAGCATACAATTTACCTGTTTGGGTAAGGTAAATTACACCATCCTTTTGTACTATCCATTGATTGTCAACAAAACGACCGGCAGTTCTAATAAGCTGGTTTGAAGATGCTGTGGCAATTGAATTAAGTTTATTCAGGTCAAGACCCCACATGGTGCGCAGGGAGGTCATGATATATTCATTTAAACGGTCTGTTTCAGATAATAGCTCAGTTTCTGAAGGGATATTACCTGTTTCTATAGCCTGTACATATTTTGCATTATTAGCGATGTTCCATTGCCGTGTTTCGCCGTTGTATGAATGGGCCGATGGGCCTATACCCAGGTATTTTACACCTTTCCAATAGTTGGAATTATGCCTCGAATAATGGCCCGGCTTGCAAAAATTTGAAATTTCGTAATGCTCAAACCCATGTTCCTGCATGGCATCCATTAATAAAATAAACTGCTCCGCACTTTGCTGGTCGTCCATGCCGGGTTGTTTTTTATTTCTTATGAAGGAGGCCAGCGCGGTTTTAGGCTCAACTGTCATGGAGTAGGATGAAACGTGCGGTATACCCAATTCAAAAACTTTATCTAAATTATACTTCCATTTTGAGCCGCTTAACAATGGATAACCGTAAATAAGGTCGGCGGTGAGGTTTTCAAACCCCATATCCTGCGCCCTTTTTATTGATGCTTCAGCTTCGTTGCCACGATGCACGCGGTTCATCCACTCCAGATCATCATCAAAAAATGATTGTATGCCTATACTGAAACGGTTAATATTAGTTTTACGGAGTGCTTGTAACTTTTCTTTGTTCAAATCATCAGGGTTAGTCTCTAAAGTGATTTCGGCATTTGATGATACGGTATGCAAGCTTGTTACTGTGTTGATCAGCAGGTTTATTTCATTTGAGGTTAATAATGATGGCGTTCCGCCGCCAAAATAGATTGTTTCAACCGTTTCGCCGTTGAGATAGTTTTTTTGCAGTTGGATTTCTTTTATCAGCGCCAGCAAAAGCTCATCCTTATATTTTAATGAAGTGCTGAAATGAAAATCGCAGTAATGACATGCCTGTTTACAAAAGGGAATATGGATATAGATTCCTGCCATTGCGGCAAAGGTAAGGAAAGTTGTAAGGTTGGAACGTTGAAATGTTGTAAGGTTGTCTAATGGCGCAAAAAAATATAAGGCCCAGGCATATCAATTATTCCTCTAAATCGCTTTTCTTAAAAAGGGAAAGCAGTTTTATTTTATTTGCAGCTAAATTTTCTGTTCCGCCTTCTTCTCTGTCAATAACACATAAAGCATAGCTAATATTAGCACCCAATAAACGCAGATCATTAGATGAAAGCACAACTTGACCGCCAGAAGTTACGATGTCTTCAATTATCAGGACGTTTTTCCCGCTAACCTCCCCGCCTTCCGCTAAATTAGCAGTCCCATATTCTTTGGCTTTCTTTCTTATAAATGCGGCAGGGATGCCTGAATAGTGGGAAAGCATTGTAACAACCGGGATGCCCCCCAATTCCAGGCCAGCTAATATTTCAGTTCCTGGTGGAATTAATGCTACCATTTTTTGCGTAATCTCACTTAAAATACCAGGATCGGCCTCGAATTTGTACTTGTCAAAATATTCAGGGGCTATTCTTCCCGACCTTAAAGTAAATGTACCCCTTAAATGAGAAGTTTCTCTAATCTTCGCAGCGAGCGATTTATTATTATTCACGGATAAATATTTATTTTGTTAATTGTAATTCAATGTCGTTTACTTAAGGGAGATACTTGTTTTTATAAATCGCTTTTTACTGCAAATATATAGGTCTCCTTTGCAAATGTTGTAGCGCTACAGGTGCTACACCATGCTACAAAGCGCTACACGGCTGATTATCAAAAATTTATGACTGACAAAATTCTGTCAGTGACAAAAATGTGTCACCATTTTTACAGATATTGCCCCGTTTAGCCTATCCCAACATGTGGGCGAACCTTAAGCATTTTACTTAAGGTAAGGTTGCATCTCTTTGACCGAAGGAACTAAATAGCCAAATGCTGCCCACCCACTATTTGCTATATCTCTTCGATTATAATTCCCCCCGGTAAATACAAGCAATATATCCATGTCTCTCCAAAAAAATATATTCTGTCCGCCGTTACCATCTGCATAGGGCATATCAGTTTTGTAATGGTTGTATTCGCTCACGAAGCCTACCCAAAATTGAAAACCATAACCCTCAGGTATATAGGGGCTTTCCGATGGCCTGGAAACCTGGGTACTTAATGAGTGTTTCACCCAATCCGTATCTAAGACCTGCGTGTTACCCCATTTGCCATAGTTCATATACAAAAGCCCAAATTTGGCCAAATCCCTCGACCTTAACCTGAGGCCCCATGCTGCAGCGGTCAAATTCTTATTCTTAGGCATGGTGTCCCATGTATACTTCCTGATGCCCAAAGGGGCAAACAAATTTTTCCCGGCAAATTTATCCAGTCTTTCGCCGGTAGCCTTCCTTAGTATCTCTCCTAAAAGTGTTGCGCTGCCGCCGCAATAATTCCAGGTTGTACCTGGAACGGATGTAAGCTTTCTGCTTAATATAAACGAGATCGGGTCATCGCTTCTGTCCATTTGCGTTTCGCTATTGTCAGAATCAAGGTAGGAGATCTTTTCATCCCATTCTAACCCGCTGGTCATAGTTAACAGGTTCCGGATCGTTATTTTTCTTTTAGCCGGATCGAAATATTTTGCATATTCTTTGAAATATGAAAAGATGGGCTCATCAATGCTTTTGATAAAGCCTTGTTTTACGGCAATACCAACGCACGCCGAGGTGAAACTTTTTGAAATACTCCTGCAATCATGCAGATCGTCAATCGTGTGTTTCACATAACCTACCCGTGCTCCGCCATGAACTTCATCTTCGCCTGAAAAATAATTTTCGTATATGAGTTTGCCATGCCTGAGGATGAGCATGCTATGGATATTTGGATATTTATCAGCCAGTATAAGTTTGGTAAGTGCTACAATCCTACCAGTGTCCATCCCGTTGTTATACATTGCATCTACCGGCAACCCATCGGAAAGCTGTTTGGGTTTTACATACGAATACGCTGTGGAGCGGTAATGCGAATGACAGCTGATCAAAACAGAAGATGCCAGCCAAAGTGATAAAAAACGGGCTATTGCCTTTGTCATTTTTGTTTTTCGTTTAAGCCAGGTCCCGGAGTTCGCCACCGGGTTAAACCGGTGACTTTTTACGCAGGCAAAGTAAATGCCAAATGGATAAGCTATTGTATATCAATTATTTATTTACAAGAAAAATTTGATCTGGTCGAAATTGATACACCAATTGTTCAATTTTGATGCATTACCATCATTAGTTTTTAGCTATGGTGCAAAAGTAAGCTAACAGTTAGTATTTAGTCTGCTTTCCCACCTCAAACTTCTTACCGGAGTAATTAATGCAGTTTAGTATAATTTTAGCGCCAGACTGTTTATATTTTCTTAACAAAAAGGTAACAAAAAGTTCTGTCACGGATGATGTTAAAGGCTGTCCTTTAATTAACTAAATAGCGCAGGAACCTTTGAAATATATTTTACCTTTTTTATTGTTCGGTGCGCTCCACCTGTGCGCCCAAAGCCAGGCGCAAAAAATAAGCATCAAAGGCACCGTTACCGATTCGGCCGATCATAGCCCGCTTGGGTTTGCCACGATTGTTTTGCTGGATAAACAAACCAGCAAACCGGCACAATCGGCCTTGTCGAAAAGTGATGGCGCTTTTGAGATCATTGGGGATTTAGGTCAGCAATATAAGATCAGGCTGAATTATGTCGGCTACGTACCGAAAGAGTTGAATGTGCCCCTTGCAAATGCTGCCGGCAAACCCATTATCGATTTGGGCACTATAGTGCTGGCGCGACAAAGCGGCCAGTTAAAGGAAGTGACGATAACAGCGGTTAAGCCTTATTTGAAACAGGAGATTGACAGGTTGAGCTATGATGTACAGGCCGACCCGGAGAGTAAAACTAATGATGCGTTTGAAATGCTGCGCAAAGTGCCCATGATCTCTATTGATGCCAGCGATAATATCAAACTTAACGGCAGCGACAGTTACCAGATATTTATTAATGGCAAACCATCGGCGCTAATGGCTTCTGATCCGGCGGATGTGCTGAAAGCCATCCCGGCTGCTACCATTCTGAAAATAGAGGTGATCACTACGCCGCCAGCCAAATACGATGCGGAAGGGTTAAGCGGTATCATTAACATCATCACTGTGCAAAAGAAGGATGAAGGGTTTAATGGCAGTGTGTTCGGACGTTACAACAATACCTGGGGCGAGCGGGGCAGTATTACAGCGGCCGCTAAAGAGGGGCATTTAGGGGTCAGCGCATTCCTGGGATTAGGGCATCAGGGTATGGTGAATACCGAAGCCGGTTCGCAAATTATCAGTTCAACCAATTTATTGCAGCAAGGCTATAACCTTAACGGCGGTAACTTCCGCAATGGCAACCTGGCTTTAAGTTATGAAATAGATAGCCTGAACCTGCTAACGGCAACCATGGACTTTAACCACCGCAACTTCGACCAGGACCAGTACCGCACCTCGCAATTATTCAGCGGCGCGGATACCCTTTTGCAATATTACCAGCTTGCTGATATTGGCAATAATACCTGGGGTATGTTTGATATGGGTGTCAACTATCAATTGGGCTTTAAACATCATAAGGATGAATTGCTGACATTCTCATACCAATACTCATCCTTCAGCAATTCGCTCAGCAACGAGGTTACAATCAGCAACCCGTTCAATTATGATGGCGGTGACTATAACCAGTTCAACCAATCAGGTACGAAGGAAAATACCTTCCAGGCGGATTTCATAAGTCCTTTAAAAAAAATGCTGACCGTAGAAGCGGGGGTAAAGGCCATCTTGCGTGACAATCATAGTGATTTCGAAGGTGAAAATAAAACAATAACCGGGGCACTTGTTCCGGATACAGCGTTAGCCAACCAGTTTGATTATCACCAAAACGTGTACAGTGTGTACAACTCCTGGCAGCTAAAATTAAATGCGCTTACCTTAAAAGCCGGTTTGCGGGCGGAACATACTACCGTCAGCAGCGCCTTTTTGGCCGGCAATGCGCCAATCGATCAAAATTACACCAACCTGCTGCCCTCATTATCCCTTCAGTACAGCCTGTCCCAAACGGCCAATTTGAATGCAGGTTTTACCGAAAGGATGCAAAGACCTTCGCTAAGCCAGTTAAATCCTTTCGTCAACCGTGCCGATCCCTATCTTATCATTATGGGAAACCCCGCGCTGCGACCGATTTTAAATCACCTTTTTGAGTTAAGCTACAGCAATTATGCAAAGGCCTCGGTACGCATTGGCTTGAACTATGCATACGCCGATAATACCATCCAAAGCGTAACAACCCTGCTCAGCGACACCCTATCGCAGACGACTTACCTCAATATCGGTAAAAACAAAAGTGCGGGCGTCAATTTCAGCCTCAACTATCCCTTTACAGATCATTTAAATTTTCGCTTAAATGCACAATTAGCGCATTTGTGGATGGAGGGGGTTTACAATGCCAGCCTTTATCAAAACAGCGCCTACCAGGGTGGTGCGGATGCCTCCGCAGGCTATAAGTTGGCCGATGGTTACTACGCAGGCGCTACTGTAGATTATTTTAGCGGCAACGTTTATTTGCAGGGAAGATCGAACAGCTTTACCTATCATTCTTTAGTTGCCAGTAAAGATATTGACAACAAAAGGATGAACCTTTCACTGACCATTTATAGCCCCTTTGAGCCTTATCACGAATCGGTTAATACTATTCGAACTTCGGATTTTATTCAGTCCACCTCACAACAAAATATAATGCGTAATTTCAGGATAGGGTTTAATTATAAGTTCGGCAAAATGAATGGCGATATAAAAACTAATCACCGGGGTATTAAAAACGACGATGTGCAAAACGGGGATAATTCAGGGAATCAGTAAGCCATGGGGCATTAGAGTTATGTGAATTCTTACCAAGGCTGAGTGTGGAATGCTTTAATGACATCAATTTATCTGACGTCATATACTTGCTACTGTAGCGTCATCCAGAATGTTGAGTCCCTTCTGCCAGCGATAAAGGCCTGCACCAACTGCGGCTGCCACAATCAATTCAAAGGCAGCTTTTTCGTTCCCCGTTTTTTCGACAACTTTTTTCACCTGCTCATCGGTAACCTTATAAGCCTCCTGGCCAATTTGTTTAGCCAGATCGTCAAAGGCTGCTTCCGGTATTGCAGGGCCACCTGTCGCCCGCTTTGCCATTGCCTGGCGAAGCGCAACATCGGTTACTTCGGGTTCTTCAAGAACGCGTTTGCGCAGTACTTCGGCCAGGGCCCGATGATCAGGGTGGCCGTGCAGCTTGCTTTTGCCAAATACATAACCTTTTTCCAGCATACGGGGTGCTGAGCGGGAGAAATCGCTGTCACCGGGAATAGCGAAATCCAAGGCATCTGCCAGGCGGACTGTAATACTGAACAGGGTAACAACTGCCATTGCATCCTCCAGCTCCTGGCGTGTTATCCCATTATTAAGTAAAGTACGAATATGCCCCGCGGTGAGTTTATCGGGTGTTTTGGCAAATATTTCCAGGAAGTCCAGGATGGTCTGTAATCTCGAAGGTAATTTTGCCTGTTGGAAATCTTCAAGTGCCGCCTTTACCAGTGTTTTATCCATGGCCAATGAGGCAATCGCAGTATGAGCCTGGATACAGAAGGCACATGAATTCCATTTAGCGGTCATGGCTGCTAAAAGTTCCCGTTCACCAACTGACCAACCGCTTTCTCCACGCATTGCAGCCTGTGTCCAGGTAGTCATCGGCTTACCATAAAAGTCATCGTGGTACATAACGATCCGTGCCGCGTCAGGCAGCCGCATTCCTGAAACCATCGAAATAAACCTGAACAAAAGAGCATGGAAGAAACCATCTCCTTTTTCTACTTTACTAAGTCGCATAAGCCCGTTAATATGAAGATAAAGTTGAAATAAAAATTCAATTAATCAAACATAAAGTCCATAAATAGAGGCTTATTTTAACAATTGTATAAAAACGTTCAGTAAGTTATGGGTGCAATCACTTTAGCTTATAAATACTGCCCGATCTTTAAGGCAATGAATTGCCATGCATGGGTTGGAATAAATGTTGCAATAGAAATATTCACCATAAGATTAAATATTAAGGCTATTATATAGGGTTTGGATACTTTTTTCAGCTTTACCTTGTCGTAGATGATCAGTCCGATAATAATTAATAAAACTAAAATACCGGAAAAAGGGCCCCCAATTGGGCCTAATTTCAATTCCTCTACAAAAAAACGACCGGCTGCCGGAGGGATAAGTGCCAGGGAAGCTACAATAATATACCTCATGTGAAAGGCTGTATTTTTTTTGTTAACCATAGCCAGTATATAAAAGAGTGTAAAATTAATTGCCCCTTGAATTGAAAAATACAAACCTGGCGGGTTGATGGCTATAAGATAATGCTTTCCATAAATTGAATAGGAATATTTGATCATACCTATAATTGTAAAAAGAATGTACGGCACTAAAAAATAGGAGAACTTACCCAATAAGCGGTGTATCCTTACCTGATTATAACGGATGAGTAAAGGTTGAATGATGAGCAGGGTGAACCATGTTAAAAAACCAATGGCGTGAAGATGTGCCATATCAGGCAGCCCGTTAAAATGAGGGAACCGCCCAAAATAAGAGTTGAAAAAACCAACTATTGCCAATAATAATATTGCCCCGAAGAAGTAACTAACATTTCTGTATGCAGTTTCCATGACAAAGTCTTTTAATGTGAATTAAAATGAACCGGGTTTGCAGATTATCCTATTTCCCATTAAAATTCTTTAAAGAATTTTATACTTACAATCGCATGAACGTGCGTAACGCAGACATTGGTTTGCTTGGAAAGGTGTTGATTTATAAGGCTGCGATGAATTATAAAAGCCTGTGCCTTATAGCTTTTACTATTGCTGCTGAACGGGAGTGAACGTGTAGTTTTTCATAAATGCTGCGGATATAAGTACGAACGGTATCCATTGAAATACAATATTTGTCAGCTATCATTTTATAGGTTAATCCTTCTACCAATCCTTCAAGCACTTCAGTTTCACGTTTATTTAAAGCGATTTTTTCCTTCTTTGCCGCATAATTTAATTTCATTAATCCAAAAACTTTGCGGGCAATGGCAGGTGACATTGGTGAGCCTCCACTATTTACCTGCCTGATGGCTTCCATAATGTTTTCGGGTGAGGCGCTTTTTAGTAAATACCCCGAGGCCCCGGCTAATATCGCTTCAAGTACTTTATACTCATCCTCCATTATAGTAAGCATAATCACTTGCAGCGAGGCGGTTTGATCATTTGATTTGAGTATTCTGGTGCAGTCAAGGCCATCCATTTCCGGCAGATCTATGTCCATCAGGACAACATCCGGGACGTCGGCCTTAATGGCTTTCAGGGCCTCTTTTCCGGTGCCGAAGTCTCCCAAACATTCAAAATCTGCTGAAAAATTGAGCATGTATTTCAGGCCTTCGCGAAACTGCGCATTGTCTTCAACGATGATTATACGGATGGGTGCAGGCATAAACGACGGCTGTTAAAATTTGTCTTATAAATATAATAAACTTTGGTTACCTGGCACTCGCATGAACATGCGGGTGGATATTTAGCCCTCATCTATTCAGTTAACCGGGAAGCTAAACAAAATTGTAGTACCACGCTGTTCGTTTGATTGAATAAGCAAGGTTCCGCCTGATTGGACCGCCCTTTTACGCATGTTCCTTAATCCGTTCCCTGCGGTTACATTACCTGTATCAAACCCTTTCCCGTCATCCCTTATTTGTAGGTTGACACACTGATGCTGTTTGCTGATATCAATGATGATGTTGGCGGCGTAAGCATACTTAAAAGCATTGTTAAGCGCTTCTTTAAATACCAGGTAGATATTCTTTCTGTTGTCCATGGATAAAGTTAACCCCTGTACTTCTTTTTCCACATTAAATATTAATCCTGTGTTTTTTAGTTCGGCCATGGGATAAGCAAATTCACGCATACGGTAAACAACCTCCTGCATGGTATCGTTTTTTGGCTGAATGCTCCAGATCATATCCTGCATGGCTGAAATAGTGCCGCGTGATGATTCGCCGATAAGGGATAAAATATTTTTTGTCCTTTGCAGGTCCGAAAAATTACCCGTGACTGCCATCTCCGTGTACAAAGCAATATTACTTAAAGTTGAACCTAATTCATCATGAAAGTCGGCTGCAATATTTGACCGGATCCTTTCAAGTTCCAGTTCTTTTTTAATCCGGTAACGCCTGTAATAGAATATTAATGCAAAAACGGAAACCAATATACCACTTGCCCAATACAGCTGGCTGCGGCGCTTTTGGAGAGCATCTTCGAGTTCTTGCCGGTGCTGCCGTTCTTTGGAAGATAAGATAAGCAATTGCTTCGTCTTATCTGCTGTTGTTAAACTATCTTTAGCGGCAGCAGCAATTTTGTAATAATGAAGGCTTTGTTTATCGTTTTTACCTTCATACAAGGTGGCTAATAATCCGGCGGCTTCGTAAGTACTTTGAAACTGGTTGGCCTCCTTAGTTAATTGGTACCCCAGGTCTGCATAATAAAGCGCCGAATCAAGACGCGCTTCATTTTTATAGATATTGGCGATCCCTACGTAGGCGTCTATAAGGTTGCGGGTGCGAAAAACATTACTTTTTTTAAAAGCGGGGACAGCTCTTTTGTAATAGCTTAAAGCTGAATCAGGATGATGCAGCTTTCCCTCAATGAGGCCAATACCATAAAGCGCAAAGCCAATATTCGGTTCATGGCTCGCCAGGGAGAGCCGGTAACATCTTTGCATATAGTTCAACGCTGAATCCAACTGGTTTACGTTTACATAGTGCAAGGCGATATAATTGCATAATTGAAGTATCCTAAAACGGCTTTTGATCTTTTCTGCCATATGCAAACCCGTTAATCCATAGTTGATAGCATTGCTATATTCATTGCCCTGGTCGTAACTCACGAGCACGGCAAGCGAGAATTCACAGAATGCATCGCTATCATTTAATTGACGGCTGAGCCGCAGACCAGTTAATGCAGCTTCCAATTCTTTAGGGTAATCATCGTTTTTATAATACCCGCGGCCAATATCTGCCAGGAAATACTCCTGGTCTTTGGGACGATTTAGCTTTTTACAAAGAACTATTCCCTGTTTGGCGTAGCTGATAATAACGGGGGCATCATTTTGCTGATTCGACAATTGCTTTAGTACAGCAATTCGCTGTTCAATGGTTAAAGGTGATTTTAATAAAGTTGTCAGGCTATCCACTTTCTTTTGCTGTGCAGAGGATATGACAACACTAAATAATAAAGGGATAAGCAGAAAAGAATTCTTCATAGAAGACTTGCCTAATGCATCCTAAAGTTAAATAATAATACGATAAAAATTAATAATAGCGTGCATTTTGTATCTGTCCTTCAAAACAGCATTCCAGCCACTGCCATAATTTAATACTAAATTAAATATCAGTGAATAAAACAATCAATTATTAAGGTAATTTTGCAACAAATATTCTGGTCGTCCACATATAAAAATGCGTATTATATTTTTTTGCTTTTTATTAAATTTATCATGCTGTGTTACAGTTTATGCACAGCGCGATACCATTACTTCAAAAGCAAATGACAGTTTAAATTTAAGTAAAACGCAAGCTGTAAATATCCCGCCGCCTGATTCTGCGGCTTCAGCAAAAACCAGGAGGGAAAACTTCATGGCAGATTCCATCGCTATGATTTATTTAATGCCGGATTCACTGCGCGGTGACAAATTTATGGAAGCTATAAAAAAACAACAATATATTTAATAACGGTTCACTATCATCATCTGCCCCGTTAAAACAAAAAAGCAGGTTACGAAACGGGCAGGCCCGCAATTCGCGCGATCCCTGGGTTATAGCGGTCATCATTGGCCTATTAATTTATACTGCGTTTTTAAACCTTTTTTTAAGCAAGGATATAAAAAATGTTATACAATCTTTTTATAATAAAAACGCCCTTACGCAAATTGAAAAAGAAGGCGGCCTGGTAAATTCATGGGCATATATCGGGCTATTTTTATTGTTCAGCTTAACACTCGGCCTTGTTTTATACCAGCTTACCATTTACTATAATGTTAATTACAGTATTTATGTTAATTATGGCATTAACGGCTTCCAGCTTTTTATTTGGTTATCGCTTATAGTCAGCTTATTATTTGCATTTAAATTTATAGTTTTAAAATTTATTGGGTTTGTTTTTGATGCCGGCCGCCTTGTAAGTGAATATATTGCCATATTAAACCTTACTTATTTTAATATTGCTTTTGTACTATTATCTGTTGCCGTATGCTTTAGCTTACTTGATAACAGTGCGATACCATGGTTATTAAGATTTACCTGCGGCTCAATTGTTGTAATTTTTGCCTGGCAGTACTTACGGAGCAGCGTAAATATTATTTCTAATTTTCGATTTCATAAATTTTATTTATTTATCTATCTTTGTGCCCTCGAAATTTGCCCCGTTTTAATTTTGATTAAGGCACTTTATATATAAACTTTTAGGCAGTTACACGAATTGAATTTGGAAGAGAGAAAGAAAAGGGTTAAGAGCATTTTAGTTACATTGCCAAAACCTGAAAATGATAAAAATCCATACGCCGAGCTTGCTAAAAAGCTTAATTTGAAAATTGATTTCAGATCATTTATTCATGTTGAAGGTGTACCGGCCAAAGATTTTCGTAAAGAGAAGATCAATCTTGCCGATTTTAGCGCTGTGATTTTCACAAGCCGTAACTCTGCTGATCATTTTTTTCGCATTTGCGATGAGATGCGTTTTGAGGTGCCTGTAGAGATGAAATATTTCTGCTTATCAGAAACTATTGCCCTGTACCTTCAAAAATACATCCAATACCGTAAAAGGAAGATATTTTTTGGCAAGCAAACCGCTTCTGACCTGGCCGAAGTGCTAAAAAAACATTCCAGCGAAAAATTTCTTTATCCATGCTCGGATGTTGCGGCAGAAGAAACACAAAAGTTTTTGCTCGAAAATGGCTATAATTTCACCCCGGCAGTACTTTTTCGTACCGTTTGCAGCGATTTGTCAGACCTGGCAGAGGTTTTTTATGATGTAATTGCTTTCTTTAGCCCATCGAGCATCCAGTCCCTTTATAAAAATTTCCCCGATTTTAAACAGAACAATACACGTATAGCTGCTTTTGGTGCAACAACACATAAAGCAGTGCTTGAGGCAGGGCTAATTTTAGATATTCCGGCCCCAACCCCAGCCGCCCCCTCAATGACAATGGCCATTGAGCAATACTGCAAACTGGTGAATAAGTGAGGTAGTGAGTAGTCGGTGGTGAGTGGCAGTTTGCAGTAGCAGTAGCAGTTGGCATCATCATGCTCACGTTCACTATTCACTAACCTCTAATCTCCGGTCTCTAATCTCTAACTCACCACTCATCTAATTTATCAAGCTTTTCGAAAATTATTGATAATTTACTTATCCCTTTCGCAACAATTTGTAAGTACTTACCGTATTAATGCAAACAATTTAGCATTATTGTAAACGTTTTTTTAATTAGGATTACGCGTTTATTATCTATAGGTTTATGTTAATTAAATAAAAATTAGTGTAAATTTGGTCGATAAAAATGTTTTTTACGTTTAAATGAGGCAAATTTAATATATTCGGGGGTCACATTGTGTTATACTCATATAACTGAATTTTGATTATAAAAATGAAGCAGATATACTTTTTAATTGCTGTTTTGGCTTGCGGGATATTAAGCGGCTGTAGCAAAGGCGGAGACCGGGGTGAATTAACCGGTGTACGTGAACGATCATTCAGGGCAGAAGTCCCGTATGGTATGGTATACATTCCCGGCGGGTCGTTCCTGATGGGTCAAACTGACCAGGATGTTACTTTCGCACAAATAGCACAAACCAAGCAGGTTACCGTTCCGCCATTTTTTATGGACCAAACAGCTATCACCAATAGCGAATACAGGCAATTTGTAAATTGGGTGCGCGATTCTATCGCTATTACCAATTACGTTAATGACCCTAAATATTACATGAATCCTGCAAAAGGTGCAGCGCCAAACCCAAGCGGTAAAAAATATATCAATTGGGCCTATGTAAAAAAATACCCGGTAATGAGCCCTAAAAAAGGCACCGGCGCCGCTGCTGCCGCTGCAAAACTACAGGGAATGTATTACCAGGGCGATGATAGGGTATTTGACCGCAACGAACTGGATGTGCGCTTGCTAAAATACAATTTTGCAACAACGGTATTGCGTAACGCGGCTAACTATAAAGATGATAAAAGCAAAAAACGTTCGGATTTCATTTTACGTGATACTGTTCCGGTTTATCCTGATACCTTAGTTTGGCTGAGCGATTTTTCATACGCTGCGAATGAGCCAATGACCGAAAGTTATTTTACACACCCGGCTTACCGTAACTACCCTGTAGTTGGTGTAACCTGGCGCCAGGCACGTGCATTTACTTTATGGCGTACACGTTATAACGATGCTTATAAAGAATCAAGGCATTTACCAACCCGTTCACCTTACCGCTTGCCTACCGAAGCAGAATTTGAATATGCGGCACGCGGCGGAAGGATCGGAACAGATTATCCATGGGGCGGCCCGTATATAAAAAATGCAAAAGGATGTTTACTTGCAAACTTTAAACCAGGCAGGGGTAACTATACCGATGATGGCGCGGCTTACACAGTAAACGTAAAATCATATTTCCCCAATGATTATGGCCTGTATAATATGGCCGGGAACGTAGCAGAATGGACCTCATCTGCATTTGATGAATCGGCTTCTACATTCGTTCATGACCTTGCACCAACATTAGAATATGAAGCCAAACCAAGCGACCCGCCAGTGCTGAAACGCAAAGTGGTAAGGGGCGGCTCATGGAAAGATGTTGGTTATTTCCTGCAAAACTCAACACGTACCTTTGAGTACCAGGATACCGCAAAATCATATATCGGCTTTCGCTGTGTAACACACTACCTGGGCCGCGATATTAAAGACAAACGATAAATTACTCAAAATAATAAATTAACTTTTTTTAAAATTACTATGACTGGGAAGAAACAACCTTACGGAATTAATAATATCGTATCATGGGGTGCAACAGTGGTTATTGTGGGACTAATGTTTAAGATACTTCACTGGCCGGGGGCTACCTACTTTATTGCCGGTGGCTTATCAACAGAGGCGATATTGTTTTTCCTGCTGGGATTTCAGCGGGATGCGGTAGAACTCGACTGGAAACGCGCTTATCCTGAACTGGCTGATGACTTTGACGGTGAACTATCATCAGCAAAGAAATTAGGCGGCGGCGATAGTTTTTCAAATACTGCCGCTTTAGACCAAATGCTTGCTGAAGCAAAAATAGGCCCTGAATTAATAGGCAGCCTTGCTACCGGTTTAAGGACTTTTGGCGATAAGGTTAATTCGATATCACGCGTTACTGATGCAGGTGATGCTACCATTGCATTTACCGAAAAAGTTAAACAGGCAACCGCGAGTTATGATACCTTGCATACCGCTTTTGAAAAAGCATCTGTAAATATAAATGAAATTGCCACTACCAATGTCGATTCAAAAGTATATCACGACCAGGTAAATAAGATGGCAAAAAATATTACAGCCTTAAATGCTGTTTATGAACTGGAATTACAGGATTCAAGCAACCACTTAAAATCAATGAACAAGTTTTACCAGGATTTGTCAACTACTGTACAGGATTTTAATTCTTCAGCAGGTGATGCAAAAGTGTTCAGGGATGAAGTGGGACGCCTGGCTAAAAACTTGTCAACATTAAATTCAATATATGGCAATATGCTTTCAGCAATGAACCAGCCACGTGCTAATTAATTAATATAGAGGTTTGATTATTAAAAACATAACATTTAAAGCACATGGCTGGAGGTAAGCAAACCCCAAGACAACGAATGATGGGTATTCTGTACCTGGTACTATTAGGCTTAGTTGCCCTAAGTGTACCGGATAGTTTAATGGATGCCTTTAAAAATATACGGGTAAGTTTGGATAGGTCGACGGATAACGTGAATAAAGGGATCCAAACTACTTATTCAGCGTTTGAAGCGACTAAACTTAAAGAGCAACATGACAGGGCATTGCCAATTCTTCAAAAAGCCCAGCAAGCGAGCAAGGCGGCCGATGCTCTAAACAGTTATGTTAAGGCTTTGAAAGATCAATTGATTGAAGCAGGCGGCGGCATTAATCCGAGCACGGGAGATGTGGATAAAAGGGAAAATCTTGATGTATCGCCCCATATTATGACGGAAGGTAAAAAAGGTGAAGAGTTGCATCAAAAAATTGATGAAACGCGTGAAAAATTACTCGGCTTTTTGAGTCCGAAGGAGAGACAAGGTGTTAACTTTTCGCTTAATACGGATCCTCCAAAATCAACTAACGGGCCTAAAAAGTCATGGGAAGACGCTTATTTTGGTGAAGGGATCCCTTTAGGCGCAACATTAACTACATTGGCTAAGATTCAGGCAGATACAAAAAATGCAGAAAACGAAGTGGTTAAAAAAATATTAGGTGAAGCAGAACAGGCAACAGTAAACCTTGATAAGTTTGATGCTGTAGCCGTGGCCCCAACAAGCTATGTACTTGTTGGACAGCCTTATACTGCCGATGTTTTTTTGACAGCTTATGATTCTAAATTATCACCGAACATAACTGTAAGTGGGTCATCATTATCGGTTGCCGCCGGTAAAGGTAAATATTCTGGCAGTACCAGCACTGAAGGTTTACATACATGGAAGGCAACTATAAGTTTTAAAGACAACGATGGTAAGATGCAATTTTATGACACTGCGCCACAAACCTACATGGTTGCAAAGCCATCTGCGGTTGTATCTCCTGATAAAATGAACGTATTATATATTGGCTTACCAAACCCTGTTTCTGTTTCAGCGCCGGGTATAGCAAAAGAAAACCTTAGGGTAAGTATGAGTGGGGGCAGCATCAGCGGCAAGGATGATCATTGGACAGCTAATGTTACTACTACTGGTACAGCCACCATAACTGTTTCAGGAGAATTAACAAAAGGTAAGATATCGCAATTGGGCACATCAACATTCCGTGTTAAGCGTATCCCTGATCCAAAGGCACAGTTTGCGGGCAAGAGCGGTGGTAATACCAGCGCGGCCAATATAAGGGCGCAGGACAGACTATTCGCCAAACTTGATAATTTTGAGTTTGATGCTAAGTTTAATGTAACCCGCTTTACTTTAATGATAGCCAAACCCAGACAGGACGTAATTATTGTGCCGGGAACAGGAAATGAACTAACACCTGCAATGCGCAGTTATATGAATAGTGTTGCACCGGGCACAACAGTTGAATTTAAAGATATTATTGCCGTTGGCCCTGACGGGACACAAAGAGGACTTGACCCGATTGTACTAAATGCAAATTAATAGTATTATGAAAACAAGAATTTTAGTTGTTATACTTTGCCTGGCGTGTATGGCATCGTATGCTCAAACGAAAAAGAGAAGGCCTAAAAAGAAACCTGCTGCAACATCACAACCTGCAACAAATAGCCCAAGTGCGGCTACCAGCGCCAGGCCGACCGTTGATACTACAAAAAAAGTAGCAGCAGCACCTGCGAAGCCTTTTGACGCGCCTTTGGATGGCTATTATAAAAAAACAAATATTTTAAGCGCCAAAGTAACACCTTATCCAAACCTGCGCGAATCGGATGTTGCATTTGCAAAACGTGTATGGCGTGAAATTGACACCCGCGAAAAAATGAACGCCTACCTTTCGTCCCCAAAACAACGGTTGATCGATGTTATAATGGCCGCTCTTGATGCAGGTGAGCTAACCGCCTATGACGCTACTCCAACTGCAACCGATCCGGGTGGCGACTCTTTTTTCGTACCTTTAGCCCAGGGCAAGGCAAGAAGCAAAATGGCTGATAGTACTACGGTTGATAAAATTGATAAGAATACAGGTGAGAAAATAGGCTCTACGATACAGGCCGGGGAATTTAACGCCGACAGCATTGTAAAGTTCCGTATAAAGGAAGACTGGATATTTGATAAGCAACGGTCTATGTTTGAGCCACGTATTGTTGGTATAGCGCCAATGAGAAAGGTAAAAGTAGGAAACACAGAAGATTATCAGCCAGCGTTCTGGATTTATTTCCCTGATGCAAGACAATTATTTGCTACCAAAGAAGTAGTAAGCCGCGACAATGATAATACCGGTTTAAGTTTTGATGATATATTTATGAAAAGGATTTTCACAAGCTATATTGTCAAGGAATCAAACGACAAGGATGAGCGTATAAAAGATTACGCGACGGGCATTGATAAACTATATGAATCCGAGCGCATCAAAAAGAATTTGCAGGATTGGGAACTTAATTTGTGGCAGTATTAGGGATGGAGATTAGAGGTTAGAGATCAGAGATTAGTTTTTTTTCAATATAAAAAGCCCTTACAATTATAAAAATTTGTAAGGGCTTTTCAATTTGCACACTTTTACAAACACTAATCACTAATCTCCGGTCTCTAATCTCTAACCCCAAAATACGCAACAATTGCCTTCGCTTGCTTAGCTTTTACTACCTCCTGCAGCTCTTCTGCCGATGCTTCACGTATCTTTTTTACCGATTTAAAATACTTTAACAGTTTTTCGGCGGTGGTTTTACCTATGCCTTCAATCAGCTCAAGTTCGGTGGCGAGGGTGCCTTTATCCCGTTTTTTACGGTGAAAGGTGATACCGAAACGGTGTGCCTCATCCCTTAAATATTGGATTACTTTTAAGGTTTCCGATTTTTTATCAAGATATAATGGGTATTGGTCGCCGGGGTAATATAATTCTTCCAGCCGCTTTGCAATACCGATTACAGTTACCTGTTTATCAATCCCCAATAACTTAAGGCTTTTTAATGCTGAGGATAATTGTCCTTTTCCGCCGTCAATTACTATTAGCTGCGGCAGTTCTGTGCCTTCGTCAAGCATTCGCTTGTACCGTCGCAATACGGCCTCTTCCATAGTAGCAAAATCATCAGGGCCTTCAACTGTTTTTACGTTAAAATGGCGGTAATCCTTTTTTGAAGGCTTGCCATCTTTAAAAACCACAATTGCAGATACCGGGTATTTTCCCTGGAAATTAGAATTATCGAAACACTCGATATGGCGCGGCAACTGGTTCATCCGCAAATCCTTCATCATTTGCGTAAGCAGGCGTTCAGTTCTTATTTCAGGGTTTAGCTTTTCGTACTGGTCTATCTTTTCCTTTCTGAAAAACTGCACATTTTTTTGCGAAAGATCAAGCAGTTTCCTTTTTTCGCCCAGTTTTGGTACTGTGAATTTGATCGTACTTTCTTCGAGATCAATATCAAAAGGCACAATGATCTCTTTGGAATGACTATCATACCTGCCCCTGAACTCGGATATGGCAAGCGTAAGTAATTCTTCATCACTTTCGTCAAGGCGTTTTTTTAGTTCGATGGTTTGTGTTTGTATAATGGTGCCATTCATCACCTTTAAATAATTCACAAAAGCATATTTTTCGTCAGATGCAATACTAAAAACATCCACATCGGTAATTGATGAGTTAACTACAGTTGATTTGCTCTGGTAATTTTCCAGCAACTCGAATTTTCTTTTTAAACGGTGGGCATGCTCATAATTTAAATCGGTAACAGCCTTTTGCATATCCGCTTTGAGATTACGCAGCACCACTCCTATTTTTCCCGTTAAAATATCTTTAATTTCCTCAATGCTGTGGTCATAATCATCTTCGGTCTGGTAATTCTGGCAGGGGCCCTTGCAATTGCCCAACTGGTATTCAAGGCAAACCTTAAACTTTCCTTTTTCAATATTTTGTTGGGTAAGCTGCAGGTTACAGGTACGGAGAGGGTACGTTTCTTTTATAAGCCCTAAAATATTGTGCATCATACTTACCGAGGCATAAGGCCCCAGGTATTTTGAGCCGTCGCGCACGATGCGGCGTGTCCAGAATATGCGCGGGTAATGCTCATTTTTAATAATGATCCAGGGATACGTTTTATCATCTTTCAGCATCACATTATACCGTGGCTGGTGCTTCTTTATCAGGCTGTTTTCCAGCAGCCAGGCATCAACTTCGGTATCAACAATGGTAAAAGTAATGTCGCGGATCTTTGAAACCAATACCCTTGTTTTGGCATTTACATTGGTATCCTTATTGAAATAGGAAGTAACACGGTTACGCAAGTCTTTTGCTTTACCGATATAGATCAGTTCTTTCTCCTCATCCCAAAATTGGTAAATTCCGGGTTTGCGGGGTATGTTTTTTAATATAACCTTATAATCAAAATCGTTCATTAGTTCACTGGTTCATTGGTAGGAAAGTTCATTGGCTCACTGGTTCATTAGTTCATCGGTCTGCTCCGTTAGGTAAGTTCATTATCCCCGCGACAGGTATGCGCCCTAACCAATGAACCAGTGAACTAATGAACCACTTAGAACCCAAGTTTTTTATCCACTTCCCCGGTCCCCTGCTGTTGCTGTTTATAAGCATTGCAATCCAAAGTAATATTTACCCCGCTTTTTGGCGGATCAAAATCGACATTCTTTTTAATGCCTAATGCTTCATTGGCATAAACCTTTTTCATAAACAAGGCAAAAATTGGGAGTGCTGTGTTAGCGCCTTCCCCAAGCCGGGTTGAGAAGAAATGTATATCACGGTCCTCGCAGCCTGTCCATACACCTGTAACCAATTGCGGGGTGATACCCATAAACCAGCCATCGGAGTTGGTTTGCGTTGTACCTGTTTTTCCGCCAATCGGGTTGGTTAAACCATACTTATAGGTCAACCGTGATCCTGTACCATCCTGAATTACTCCTTTTAGCATATAGGTCATTACATAAGCGCTCTGCGCATCCATGGCTTGCACCACTTTAGGCGTATGCGTGTAAATCACATTGCCATTTTTGTCCTCGATGCGTAATATAAAGGTAGGCTCTGTCCACGTACCGTGATTGGCAAACACCGAATAAGCGCCCGTCATATCAAATACCGAGGCATTAAATACCCCCAGGCATATTGAAGGATATGGCGGCACATCGCTGGTGATACCCATTTTTTTAATAAGTTCCATTACCGGTGTTGGCTTAACCTCATTCATTACATAAGCGGCAACATAGTTCTGTGAATAACCGAGGGCCTTCAATAAAGTAATAGCGCCCGGTAAATAATCTGATTTTGATTGTGCAGGTGTCCACGGCCCCGAACCATAGCCCGTTATGGTTACCGGTACATTGTCAACTTCCATACATGGCGAAAAGCCGTTTTCAATGGCTACCGAGTAAGTAAACGGCTTTGCAGTTGAACCCACCTGCCTTGTCCCTTCTTTTACCTGGTCGTATTTAAAATGTTCAAAGTTTGTACCCCCCACCCATGCTTTTATATAGCCGGTAGTCGGGTCCATACTCATAAGCGAATTACGGAGCATTAATTTAGAAAAAACAATTGAATCGATAGGTTTCATCAGTGTATCAACATCACCGTGCCAGGTAAAAAGGTCCAGGCTATCTGGTGTATCAAAATTCTCTCTTATCTCTTCCTCTGTTTTCCCCTCCAGTTGCAATTGCTTATAGCGGTCAGACAGGTACATGCCCTTATCAAGTAAACCTTTAAAGTTTTTTATAGTTTTCCACCGGCTAACGCCTTTCCATTGCTCGTTGAATTGTACCTGCAATTTGCGCATGTATTCTTGCTGTGCTTCTTCAGCATATTGCTGCATAGTCGCATCAATAGTGGTATATATTTTTAACCCGTCGCGGTCAAGGTCATAAGGTGTACCATCTGATTTAACGATATTCTGATCCTTAAATATTTTTTGAACTTCCTGTTTAAGCACCGCCCTGAAATATGGCGCAGGCCCTTCATCGTGGCTCATAGGGTTAAAATCAAGGCCTAATGGTTTTTTCTGCAACTCTTCTAACTGTCCTTCACTTAAATAGCCCTGTTTGGTCATAAGGCCCAATATGGTATTGCGGCGTTTTAGCGCCCTGTCGGGATGCCTTATCGGCGAATAAAAGCTGGGACCCCTTACCATTCCGACCAACATAGCCGCCTGCTCGGGTGTAAGTTTATCAGGCGTGACATTAAAATAGGTATGTGCAGCCGACTTAATACCAAATGTATTGTAGGCCCCAAAATCCACCGTATTTAAATACATAGTTACTATTTCCTGTTTGGTATAACGGCGTTCCAACTCGACAGCAATTATCAGCTCTTTTAATTTTTGAGTAATACGTACAAATGGATTACGGGCCCCCTGCCCCGAAATATCATTTCTCAGCGTAAAAAGGTTTTTTGCCAGTTGCTGCGTTATAGTACTGGCGCCCTGTTTTTTGCCAACGAGATTTAATAAGAGGATGGTGAATGACCGCCGGAAATCAATACCAGAGTGTTCATAAAAACGGGCGTCTTCTGTAGCTATGAGGGCGTTAACAACATTTGGCGATAACTGCGAATAACTAACGCTCGACCGGTTTTGCACAAAATATGTACCCAAAACTACTTTATCCGACGATATAACTTCTGATGCCTGGAAGCTTTTAGGGTTTTCAAGTTCACTAAATGTTGGCAGGGAGCCAAAAAGGCCAAAGTAAGTTACGGTAATCAGCAGTACAAAAAATACAAAACAGGCGATAACGGTTCGCCATATATACCAATTATATCTTCTTACATCCAACTCTGGCTTTTTTTTCTTAACGATCATTTCAATAGTTTTTTTGGTAATAGTCAATATAACTATCCAACGTTTTTTTGTCCGCTAATTTATTCAGATTTTCCTGTGTAATAATAAAAAAGCTGTATTTATCCTTGGGCACCTTCATAATATCCGGAAGGAGCGGGATAATTTGCCGTGCATAGTTTTTTACGCCATCAAGCGAAAGGAACCGCCCAACGTATATCAACTGGTTATCAGCTTCAATACCCATTAACTGGTGTTTAATGCCCTTACCCGCATAGTTGGCACGGTCAAACTGCCCAATCCCAAAACGTGAGGATGACAAATTAGTTGTACCGCTGTTTACATTTACCACAAAGTAGTAATTAGTACTATCGCTCATTGAAAATATTGAAGGCACCGCACCAGGTGTATTAACGGGCGGCTGATTAGGCTGCGAAACTTTTGAAGGCTGTGCCGGTGCGGTTGTCAAGGCGGCCTGCTTCTTTTCCGTTGCTTTTACCTCAGCCGGGGGTGTTATGCCACCCGCTCTCGGCGGGTGCCTGTAAGCGGCTTTTTTCTGCAAATCCGGCGCTAAGGTAAATGGAATTTCATGCGGATCTTCATCTGCCAATACAACATTCCTTGCCTGCATTTCTGTCTTGTTTGAATCGATATAGGCCAACTGCTGATTAACTAAGGGGGTTATCAACCTGTCGCCTGGGAACTTTTTTGTTATTTGCTCTAAGCTATCCCTAAAAGGGCCCACCTTTTCATTATGCCCTGCAGCAATTGTTTGCAGGTAATATAATTGGGCTGCTAATCTGTTACCAGGATATTGCTTTAATAATTCGGGTACACATTCAATAACCTCATTATACTGCTTATGAGCATACAGATCAAAAACAACATTATACGCATCGGTAAATTCGGCATTGGCATCCTGCAGCTTTTTTGCATATTCAGGATCAGCAATTATTTTGGCGAAAGCTGTTTCGGGGTATTCTTTCAGCAGCTTGTTTTTGTAAAAATCTGATTTTGACTGATCCAAATCGCTGTAAAGCCTGTATAAATTATAATATATAGCAGGCCTGTTCGGATCATTTGGAAAACGGCGCAATATCAGTTCAAAAGTAGCAATGGCCTCTGGTTTATCCTCTAAAATATCCCTATAAAAATTACCTATATCCACATAGGCATTGTAAATACGGAGATTGGATTGCGCAAGCAAATCGGGCGTAAGCGGGAGTCCCTGTACCAGTTCTTTACGGTAACTTCCGGCTGTTGCTGTATTTTTTTTGTTTTGGGCCTGGTTTATTGGTGCATCGGGGTCGTTTCCTTGTGTGGAATTTGCGGAGTTACTTGTTATATCGCTGCCGGAACGACTGCTCCGGCGCCAGTCATCTTCCAGCTTACGGTTACCCCATGTTTTTTTAAAATCCGTATATCCCTGGCCAACTGCGTTGGCGTTATCAAAATAGAATGAGCCGCCGCTAAATGAATTTGCCTGCGAACCGGAGCCGCCTGGGGCTCCGCTCCCTGCTGCGGCATTCGCAATAGCCTGCTGCTGTAAAATCTCGTCATTAACCATTTTATCTATCAGCTCCGAACGTGTTTTTTCATCCATCCGGGCTAAGGCCTGTAAAGTATCCTCGCGGGTAATGATTTGCAGGCGATTGGCCAGTAGCTGCAGATTGTTCCCTTTCTTTTGAATGGCCTGGTAACCCGGATAATTTGTGGGTAGGGTGGTTAATGTGCTGTCGTAATATTTTTTAGAGGTTAAATAATCAGCCTTGTTTGTAAAATATATCTCTGCAAGCCGCAAATACGACAAGCCTTTTTGGTTTTGATTTTTTATACTGGCCCGTATTGATAGCTTGTAGTATTTGATAGCTTCTTCAATATTTTTATCAGCAAAATAAATTTGAGCTACCTGGTAATATATCTGGTCTTTAAACTCCTTATTATTCGGGTTTTTTAACAAGCTAAGCAACCTGTCTGTCCTGTTTATTTTAATGCCATTTTCTGTGTCCTCAATGCGTATAAGGTTTAAACTCGCATTAAAGGCCATTTCGAACAAAGCATTACTTTTAGCAATCTGGCTATAGTTTTTAAATGCATCGGCGGTTTTATTGTTAAGCTCCTGCAACTGGGCCAAAATAAATGTCCAGCGCAGCCGCTGTGTCCTGTCTTTGCAATAGTGTACAGCCTGTTTGGCCATTTCTTCGCCATCAGCATAATCCTGTACATTTATGTCATATTGTAATTTGGTGGCATAAATATCCGCAAAGACGTGTTTTTTAGGGTTGATATTTTGGATGGCGCTATCTATAACAGGTTTTGCCTCCGGGAGTTTGTCCAAATACATCAATGTTCGCGTTTTCCAAACCTGTGCCTCCTGTAAAAGGTCTTTTCTTTTTGGGAATGAACGTATCACATAGCTAAAGTACTCAACAGCATTATAATAATTCCTTTCTAAATAATTAGCTTCACCTAAAACTAAGTAGGCGTCGCCGAGATAGTGGCTTTGCTCTTTAATAGTAATAATGGTATTGGCTTTGGTGATGGCTAATTCAAGGTCTTTGTCTGGTACTGAACTCTGAGCTGTAGTATCCTGGTAAACACTTAATATTTCGTTATAGTTGTCGATAAACGATGTTTCATAACTTTCTTGTTTTAATCTAAGTATTTCTTTGGCGTTAAACAGGATATTATAGTGTGCAGTAAGGTTTTGCATGTCGCGGTTAAACCCGCTTTGTTTTTCAAGCGAGCACCCGGCAGTGATAACTATCAAAGCAAACAGCAGAAGATAAATGTATTTTATTACCGAAATTTTAGAAGTTCTCCTCAATTTAAAACGGGGGATAAATGCCTTTGCTAATTTAATAACAATTATGCCAATAGGATTAATAAATTTGCACATGGCTAAAAACAAACCGGATGAAGGGGACGGCCCTGGTGGTAACAGCTATTTAAAATTTAGCGGAATAGCGTTCCAGATGATCGCTATAATAGGGATTTTTACCTATGCCGGCTATAAAATTGATGTAGCAGCCAATCACCAGGTAAAATGGGTAACTGCGGCCCTTTCACTTACAGGCGTTTTTATATCTTTGTACCTTGTTATTAGATCAATAAAAGATTAACAGAATTTTATCTGAACGGGGGTTCAGACCATTAAACCCAAAATTTCTATATGAAAATATACCAGGCCTTATTATTTTTTATTTGGTTTACCTTTATCATTGCCATTCCACCTTATGCGATGAGTAAATATGGACATGCCGATTGGTTAACCCCTCAATTCTGGCTGATTTTCTTTTTCCTTTCGGGACTTACGCTCCTGGTAGTAGCATCCATTTTAATTGTGCGGCAAATGTACCCTAATATGTTTTCAGAAGCATTTATGGGCTCTACTGCGGTAAAAATATTGGCCTGTCTTATTTTTGTAGTGGTATTTTTAGCAAAAAACAAGGTAAATAAGTACGTTTTTTTAGGCGATTTTTTTTACGTATATTTCTTAAATACAGCCTTTGAAGTTTATATTTTGTTGCGTACCTTGCGGCACAAAATTTTAAGGTAGAAAACATCATTTGGATGAATAACAGCACGATTTTGAAATCAAAAACTTTTAACATTTTACTAATTTGTGCCTTTTTTTTAACGATAGGGGCATTTCCGGCAAAAGCTTTTTCACAGGATAAGGCATCGGGACAGAAAGAAGAGAAGTTCGATCCCGGTAAAACTACCATGGAACATATTGCCGACAAACATGAATGGCATTTGTTTGGCGAGGTTATGGTACCACTGCCCATCATAGTATATACTGACAAGGGTTTTGAACTATTTTCATCAGCCCATCTTCAGCCGCAAGGCACGGTTTATAAAGGCGAGTATTATAATTACATGCTTGTAAATAATAAACTGAAAGTTGCCGATGAAGCAGGAAAAATTGATGAAGCCGCTAATAAAAAAGTGTGGGATTTTTCCATCACACAAAATGTTGCCGGCATGTGGCTTTCAGGCCTGATACTGATCTTTATATTCTTAAACGTATCATCAGCGTACAAAAAACGGGTAGGTAAAGCGCCAAAGGGCTTGCAATCATTTCTTGAGCCGGTAGTCCTATTTATAAGGGATGATGTTGCCAGGCCAAATATTGGGCTTAAGGCGGATAGGTTTATGCCTTTGCTGCTAACCATATTCTTTTTTATTTTAATTAATAACCTGTTTGGGATGATACCTTTCTTCCCGGGAGGATATAACCTGACAGGTAATATTGCAGTAACTTTAACACTTGCAGTGGTTATTTTTATAGTTGTTAATATAAACGGCAACAAATATTACTGGAAACATATTTTTTTACCTGATGTGCCTTTTTGGATACTCCCGATTATGTGGATAGTTGAAATAATAGGTATTTTTTCAAAGCCAGGTGCATTAATGATACGTTTGTTTGCTAATATGGCAGCCGGGCACATCGTTGTTTTAAGTCTGATTTCGCTCATATTTATTTTTAATTCTGTCTGGATATCGCCTGTTTCTGTTGCCTTTGCGGTATTTATTGATATCATCGAAGTTTTGGTGGTTTTTTTACAGGCTTACGTATTTACAATGCTCTCCTCCTTATTTATAGGAATGGCTGTTGAAGAGCATCATCATGAAGTGATTTAAAATTAATTATCTATTATATATACACTTAAATTAACAAACAATGGCAGGAAGTTATGGTCCTATCGGTGCAGGTTTAGCTGCAATTGGTGCAGGTATCGGCATCGGCCAGATTGGTGGAAAAGCTGTAGAAGCTATCGCACGCCAACCTGAGGCAATCTCTAAAATTCAAACTAACATGATCATCGCTGCAGCCCTTGTTGAAGGTGTTGCTTTGTTTGCCGTGGTAGTGGCTTTGCTCTAATTTTAATTAGGCAGGAAAAAGAAAACAGCCCGGAGCGATTGGCCCCGGGCTTGTTTAAAAAACAGTCAGAATAATTACAAAAGAATTAAATAAATATAATGGACTTAATTAAACCCGAAGTAGGCTTAATTTTTTGGACAACCTTATCATTTTTGATCCTGTTGTTTATACTGGGCAAATATGCCTGGAAACCGATTTTAGCCGCAGTTGCCGAACGCGAGAACTCTATTGAATCTGCCCTTACAAAGGCCGAAGCAGTTAGGGAGGAAATGGCCCGTTTAACCAACGAAAACGAAGCTTTATTAAAACAGGCCCGTGCAGAACGTGATGCCATTATAAGCGAAGGAACTAAGGTAAAAAACCAGATCATCAGTGAGGCAAAAGAAGTGGCCCAAAAAGAAGGCGCCCGCCAAATTGAACTTGCCCGCCAGGAAATTAACAACCAGAAATTGATAGCAATGGCTGATGTTAAAAACCAGGTGGCAGTGCTCTCATTAGAAATTGCTGAGAAAGTATTGCGCAAGCAATTTGAAGATCAGAAGAAACAGGATGAACTGGTTAAGGAATTATTAAAGGAAGTAAAACTTAGTTAGATTTTAGATATGAGATTTGAGATATGAGACAAGAAAAAAGGTCTCAAACCAATATCTCACATCTCACATCTCACATCTCACATCTCACATCTAAATAAAGCATGTCAGAATTAACAGTAGCAACCAGGTATGCCAAAGCATTGATCGACCTTGCACAGGAGCAAAATTCTGTGGAGGCGATGAAGGATGATATGGCGCTTTTTCATCATACTTTAAGGGTAAACCCTGAATTAAAGGCGGTTTTGGCTAACCCTATAGTGTCACATTCGAAAAAAATAAAAATACTTGACGAGGTTTTTGCTAAGAAGGTGAACAAAGCGAGTTTAGCATTTTTTAAGCTGATGGTAAATAAAAGCCGCGGCGAAATTTTATACGCTACCTCGCAGGAGTATATCAATATGTATGATATTAAAAACCATATCGTACATGCTTCCGTGGTATCAGCTACAGCTTTATCAGAAGCGAATAAGAAAACGATGATTGCCGATATTCATGCGGCTACCGGCGGAACTGTAAAGTTAGATGCAAAAGTAGACCCATCATTAATAGGTGGTTTTGTTTTGACTATCGGCGACAGGCAGGTGGATACAAGCATAGCCAGCGATTTAAGAAAATTAAAAAAAGAATTTGCCCAAAGGGTAGTTACGAATTAAAATAAAACTCTAAAATAAATTTAAAAAATGGTAGAGGTAAGGCCAGACGAAGTATCGGCAATTTTGCGCCAGCAATTAGCAGGCTTCAAGTCAGAATCTGAATTAGAAGAAGTGGGTACCGTACTCCAGGTGGGTGATGGTATCGCGCGTGTTTATGGATTAACAAAAGTGCAATCAGGTGAGCTGGTTGAGTTTGGTACCGGGTTACAGGGTATCGTACTAAACCTGGAAGAGGATAACGTTGGTGTTGTATTGCTCGGCAGGTCCGATGATATAAAAGAAGGCGATACTGTTAAACGTACAAACAGGATTGCTTCTATAAATGTAGGCGAAGGCATGCTTGGCCGCGTTGTTGATACCTTAGGAACCCCCATTGACGGCAAAGGGCCGATAAGGGGCAAAACTTATGAAATGCCTTTGGAGCGTAAAGCGCCGGGGGTTATTTACCGCCAGCCGGTAACCGAACCTTTACAAACAGGTATTAAAGCTATTGATGCAATGATCCCTATCGGCCGTGGACAACGTGAGCTTGTAATCGGCGACCGCCAGACAGGTAAAACTGCGGTTTGTATCGATACCATTATCAACCAGAAAGAATTTTATGATGCCGGTAAACCGGTAATTTGTATATATGTTGCCTGTGGCCAGAAAGCCAGTACAGTTGCAAACATTGTACGCACACTTGATGAAAAAGGCGCTATGCCTTACTCCATCGTTGTTGCTGCCAATGCTTCTGACTCAGCTACCATGCAGTTCTTTGCACCATTTGCGGGCGCTGCCATCGGCGAATATTTCCGTGATACAGGCCGCCCGGCATTGATCATTTATGATGATCTTTCAAAACAGGCGGTTGCTTACCGTGAGGTATCTTTATTGCTTCGCCGCCCACCGGGCCGTGAGGCTTATCCGGGCGACGTATTTTACCTGCACAGCCGTTTATTGGAGCGTGCCGCTAAAATCAGCCAGAATGATGCCATTGCCCAGGCAATGAATGATTTGCCTGAATCTATCAGGAGCATAGTAAAAGGCGGCGGTTCATTAACAGCATTGCCTATTATTGAAACACAGGCAGGTGACGTATCGGCTTATATCCCAACCAACGTAATTTCAATAACCGACGGGCAGATATTCCTTGAATCGAACTTATTTAACGCAGGTGTGCGCCCGGCAATTAACGTGGGTATTTCGGTATCCCGCGTGGGTGGTAACGCGCAGATCAAATCAATGAAAAAGGTTGCCGGTACTTTGAAACTCGACCAGGCGCAATTCCGCGAACTGGAAGCTTTCTCGAAATTCGGTTCTGATCTTGATGCCTCTACCAAAACAGTATTGGATAAAGGTTCACGCAACGTTGAAATATTAAAGCAAGGGCAATATGCACCGGTAACTGTTGAAAAACAGGTAGCGATCATATACCTCGGCACAAAAAACCTGATGCGTAACGTCCCTGTAAACAAGATCAGGGAGTTTGAAAGCGAATACACAAGCCAGTTAGAAGCCCTTCATCCTGAAACATTAGCTGCCCTTAAAGCAGGTAAATTTGACGACCAGATAACAGGCGTACTGGAAACAATGGCAAAGGAAATGACCGGGAAATATTAATGTGCAAATGTGCGGATGTGTAAATGTGCAGATGATTGCATATCCGCATATTTTAAATGAAAAAGATGTGAAGCAAATTAATTTGCACATCTGCACATTCGAAATTTGCACATAAACTAACAAACATGCAGATCATCCGCACATCTGCACATTTGAAATTTGCACATTCAATAAATGGCTAATTTAAAAGAAGTAAGAAACAGGATAAAATCCGTAAGCTCAACGCAGCAGATCACCAAGGCCATGAAAATGGTTTCGGCGGCTAAGTTGAAACGGGCTACAAATGCTATTGTACAATTGCGCCCCTATGCCAATAAGCTTAAGGAGTTGCTGGCGAACTTATCTGCAAGCCTGGAAGACGGTTCATCGCCTTTTTTAGTGGAACGCGAACCTAATAAGGTGCTTGTTATAGTGGTATCATCCAACCGTGGTTTGGCCGGCGCTTTTAATGCCAATGTTATTAAAACTGCCAATAACCTTATAGTCGAAAAATATAATGACCAATTTAAAGCCGGTAAAGTTTCTATCGTTGCAATTGGTAAAAAAAGCCAGGAATACTATCAAAGACGCAAATACAATGTTATCGGCAACAATAACGACTTGTACCTTGACCTCAACTTTGAGAATACCTCTAAAATTACCGAAAGTATTATGGATGGTTTTTTGAAAGGGGATTATGACCGCGTTGAACTGGTTTACAATCAATTTAAAAACGCGGCAATGCAAATATTAGTTGCAGAGCAGTTGATCCCCGTTCCGAAACCTGAAGTTAAGAAGGAAAAGGAAAAAGACATTAAAGCTATCCAGGTTGATTATATCCTTGAGCCATCTCAGGAAAAGATAGTTGAGCAGCTGATCCCAAAAAATATAAAAATACAGTTATACAAAGCGGTACTGGATTCAAATGCTTCTGAACATGGCGCCCGTATGACAGCTATGGATAAGGCTACCGATAATGCAGGCGAACTGCTGAAAGCGCTTAAACTTTCATACAACCAGGCCCGCCAGGCAGCTATTACTACCGAGCTTACCGAAATTGTAAGCGGTGCAGCGGCGTTATCAAGTGATTAAAAGTGCCCGCTAAATTTTCTCCTTTTAGGGAAATTTGAAAAAAATAGTTAGGCTTCCCGTAGAGGGGGGCCTTTTTTGTTTAAGCGATAATTGTCATTAAAAAAATGATGGTTCCACAACGCTTTGTATGGGTGACCAGATTCTATGACCCATAGGGTCTACCCGTTTGTAGAAACACCGCCATCCTTATCTTTTTTGCCTCGTAGAGGCTACCCCTTATACGTTTGTTAAGTATTTAAAATATGTTTCACTGGAGATTCAAATCGACAACCCCCCAAATAAATAATTGTTATACGTACCAAACGTGTTTTTTTCGTGAAATTATCATGCGGTTATGGGTAACCCGCCAGCTGGCGGGCAATTACCTTTATCCTTATTTTTTCTACAAACGGGTTATCCCTCCGGGATATTTTCTATGCAATATAATTTATGATTTATTTTAGTGTCTTAATATTACCGATACAAAACATCATAGAGCCAAAACAATCTTGTTTCATAAAAAAATTCAACGAAATCCACTAATCAAACAAATCAGCGGTTATCTTTATACTTTATGAACAACATCCTCTGTTTCGGCGAAATATTATGGGATACCTTTGGCGATGAAAAGGTAGCCGGCGGCGCACCCATGAATGTGGCACGGCACCTTGTACAACAAGGCCAAAATGTTTTATTCGCCAGTCGTGTTGGTACCGATGATCCGGGAAAAGGCCTGGTTGAATTTCTAAAAGAAAACGGCCTCTACAGTAATTTGATTCAGTTGGATGATAAATTTCCCACTTGCGAAGTGACTGTGGAATTGGATAAAGACGGGCAGGCAACTTACATTATACCCCAACCGGTATCATGGGATAATATTAAAACCGGTAAAGAACTTACCCAGGCTGCCGGACAGGCATCAGCCATTGTTTATGGCAGCCTCGCCTGCCGGGATGCAACCACACGCGATACCTTAAACCTACTTGATGAAACAATGGCGCTGAAAATATTCGATGTGAATTTACGACCTCCGCACTACACATTGTCCACCATTGAAAATCTTGCTACAGGCGCCAATGTAATAAAGATGAATGAAGATGAAGCGGCCTTATTAATTGGAGGAAGTACCGAAAATTTAAAGGAAAAAATCTTATCGTTTCAAAAGAAACACCGGGCGCAAACCATTTGCATTACCCGTGGTGGGAACGGGGCAATAGTATGGCATAACAATAATTTTTATGAGCATCCGGGTTTCAAAGTTAAAGTTGTAGATACAGTTGGCGCAGGGGACGCATTTTTAGCAACTTTTACAGCAGGTTTACTTGCCGGGCAACCCATGCAAAATATACTTGAAAAAGCCTGTAAAATTGGCGCTTTTGTGGCCGGGAAGCGGGGGGCGAACCCGGTTTATGATGAAAGTGTTTTATAGTTTAATTGATTTTAAATGAATATCTGGCTTTTAAATTTCCTTTTGATTGTGTTAAGCATAAATTGTAGCTATGCCCAAAAAGTAAATTTAAAAAAATGGGTATCCCATACGATTGACTCTCTGAAAAAAAATCACATTGATACTATTGAGTACTATCACGCTTATTGCGGAGAGTGTGAGATATTGAGAAAACCGACAGACACATTGCCAACGCATCAATGTGATGTCGGGAATGGCTGGGAGCAAAGGGTAAATGACATTATTTATAAACAAAAGGGCAAATATTATTCATTGACATTTAATTGTAGTTATCCGCCGATTAAAAAAGAATTGAAAAGCGCTAATTCTCTAACATATTTTCTTTCCATAGTTCCGGTTCTGGTTAAAAGAGATAGATATGGAGAAGCAATGAAAAAAAGGCGCAAATTTAATCCACCGATAATGGTTGACGGCGGTTACGAGGATGCGTTTCTCTATTGCGGCAATATAAAGCAACATGTTTTTATGCAGGAGGATCAAAAAACAGATAAAGCCTGGAAAGCATATTTTTGGATCGACAAACAAACCGAGCTCCTTAAATTATTAGAATCCGAAACATCCGCAAAAGATTAACATTCCCCTTTAGGGGGCCAGGGGGTTTGTCATTATTTCATAACAATTCATCTTTCTAACCCCTGTCGCAAACTTTTACTAAAAATTATCCGTTTCTTTATATCAGAAAGGGTATCGTATGCGTGGTTTTGAATTTTCGAAGTTTAAACCCAATCAAATTCCAAAAGGCGGATTTGAAGATCTGTTAAAACTATTCCTGGAATTGCTTAATTATACAGCGGGCGATGCCGGCGAAGCTTTGTCCTGGATGAATGAGCTTGATAAGCAATATAATATTACCAATAACGAGTATGGGATGGGTAATTTTATTGACGAGCTGAAGGAAAAAGGCTTCCTTACGGAAGACAATGAAAAGGGCGAATTCAGGATCACAGCCAAGACAGAGCAAAGTATCCGCCAGTCGGCGCTGGAAGAGATTTTCGGCAAATTAAAAAAATCAGGAAAAGGGAACCACCGTTCGCCGCAATCGGGCCAGGGTGATGAAAAAAATGCGGAGCGGCGTGAGTTTGAATTTGGCGATAGTTCCGACCAGATCAATATGACCCAATCTATCCACAACGCACAGGTTAACCATGGCATCGGCGATTTTATGATGACCGAGCGCGACCTTGAAATTGAGGAAATGGATTATAAAACCCTTACTTCTACTGTATTGATGATAGATATTTCGCACTCTATGATCCTTTACGGTGAGGATAGGATAACACCCGCAAAAAAAGTAGCCATGGCCCTGGCCGAACTTATCCGCACTAAATACCCAAAGGATACCTTGGATATTGTGGTTTTTGGCAATGATGCATGGCCCATTACTTTAAGAGACCTCCCCTACTTACAGGTTGGCCCATATCATACCAACACCTATGCCGGTTTAGAACTGGCTACTGATTTGTTACGAAGGCGTAAAACCCATAACAAGCAGATATTTATGATAACCGATGGTAAGCCTACCTGCCTGAAAGAAGGGACAAAATATTATAAAAACAGTATCGGGCTTGATCGTAAGGTAGTTAATAAAACTTTGAATATGGCAGCCCAATGCAAACGGCTTAAAATTCCGATCACCACTTTTATGATTGCCAAAGACCCCTACCTGCAACAATTTGTTCGTAAATTTACCGAAACAAATGGCGGCAAGGCTTTTTACAGTTCGCTGAACGGTTTGGGCGAATATATTTTTGAGGATTATATCCGTAACAGGAGGAAAACAGTAAGATAATGTGCGGATGTGCAAATATGCAGATGTGCAGATTAGAAAATGACCTAATGACTAATGACCCAATGACTATTGACTAATGACTATTGACCGAATTAATTACCTGGTTTTAAAAGTAAAGGACATTGACGAGACCTGTAATTTTTACCGGGATATATTTGGGATGGAGGTTGAATTGATTTCGGCGAGGAAAAGGGCGTTAAGGTTTGGTAACCAAAAGCTCACTATTCATCAAAAGGGCAGAGGATTTGACCTGGAGGCCCAAGCGCCTGCGCCGGGTCCGATTGATATATGTTTTGTAGTAGCTGAATCTGTTGAACAGATAAAAATTGAGCTTGAAAGTAAAAACATACAGATAGAAGGGATGATCCAGCGTCCCACCGCAACGGGAAAAATAACGTCAGTTTATTTCCGCGACCCTGATCAAAACCTGATCGAGGTTAGTAATTACAAATAACCACGTTTGAAAAATGTGCAGATGTGCGAATATGCGGATGTGCAGATTGAAAAATGACCTAATGACTAATGACAAATGACTAAAACAGATATAAAAACCCTTGGAGAATTAAAAAAAACGGGGTATAAAAGCCAGTCGGTTAAGGATGAGCTGAGGGCTAACCTCATTACGGAATTGCAAAAAGGCGAAGGTGGTTTTGAAGGCATTGTAGGTTTTGAAGATACCGTTATTCCTGATCTGCAAACCGCTATTCTATCACGCCATAATATATTACTTTTGGGTTTACGCGGGCAAGCCAAAACACGTATAGCCCGTTTACTGGTGAACTTGCTTGATGAATACGTACCTTATATCGAAGGTTCTGAATTGTATGATGACCCTTTGGCCCCTATATCCTGGTTCGGGCATCACGAAGTAAGTACAAAGGGTGATGATACCCCAATTGCCTGGGTACACCGCTCCGAACGTTATACTGAAAAACTGGCAACGCCTGATGTTACCGTGGCCGACCTGATAGGCGATGTTGACCCCATTAAGGCGGCAACCATGAAACTCACTTACTCCGATGAACGTGTTATCCACTTTGGACTGATCCCACGCGCACACCGGGGCATTTTTGTAATAAATGAACTGCCCGACTTGCAGGCACGTATCCAGGTGTCTCTATTTAACATTTTGCAGGAAAGGGATATCCAGATACGTGGTTTTAAATTACGTTTGCCGCTTGATATACAATTTGTATTTACCGCCAATCCGGAAGATTATACCAATCGCGGGTCTATTGTTACCCCGCTTAAAGACCGTATTGAAAGCCAGATACTTACCCATTACCCCCGTACAATCGAGGTTTCACGTAAAATAACCCAGCAGGAAGCATCACTGACTGCCGAACAGCGTTCGGCAATTGAAATTGATGGCCTTGTAAAAGATTTGGTTGAGCAAATTGCTTTTGAAGCACGCAATTCTGAATATATCGATAAAAAATCGGGGGTATCTGCCCGATTAACCATATCGGCTTTTGAAAACCTGGTAAGCAATGCCGAACGGCGTATGCTTATAAATAGTGAAAAAAGCACTTTTGTACGTATTTCTGATTTCCTGGGTGTTATACCTGCCATTACCGGTAAAATTGAGCTGGTTTATGAAGGTGAATTGGAAGGCCCCGGCAAAGTAGCCAATATACTTATCGGTAAAGCTATAAAAACACTGTTATTGAAATTTTTTCCTGATCCCGAAAAAACTAAAAAAGCAAAAGCGCCAAACCCTTATACCGAGATAATTAACTGGTTTGGCGATGGCAATAACTTATCGGTAATTGATGAATTACCATTGTTTGAGTATAAAAAGGCATTAAATTCGGTTACTGGATTAAAATCCCTGGTTAAAAAATTTCATCCCCGCCTGACCGAAAACCAGGAGCTATTGCTGATGGAATTTGTTCTGCACGGCCTGTCAGAATTTTCCCAATTAAATAAAGGGTTCCTTGATAACGGGTTTGCATTTTCTGATATGTTTAACAGCTTGTTTAACCTTCAGCCAGATGAAGATGATCTGGATATAGATGATGACCGTTACTAATTCTTTTAATCTTAATATTATACAATGAAGGGACAAACCCTTAACCTGGTTTTATCAGTTTGCTTACTATTTTTAATTGACCTGTATGTTTTAAACGGGTTACGTGGCATATCAAAAAAATGGAAATTCTTTCATAAAAAACAATTCCCGCTATTTTACTGGGTTTATAATGCAGTGTTGCTTGCCTTGCTTTTTTGGGCTATTTACTCAAAAATAGACTTTAAGGTTAGGCTGGGTTTAATCATATTCTTCTTCCTTGATCTATTATTTAAAATATCCTTTATTCCGTTTTTGATAATTGACGATTTAAGGCGGGTTTTTATTAAAATCCGGCATAAAAATGTAAAAAAAGGGCAGCAATCCGCATCTCCCGAAATCCCCATAATCCCGCGATCAGAATTTCTGGTAAAAGCAGGTTTGCTGGCAGGCGCTGTCCCACTGGCTGCACTGAAGCTTAGTATGAAGAGCGGGCTTTATGATTACCATGTAAAACGCCATAAATTGTATCTGCCCAATCTGCCAAAAGCATTTGACGGGCTGAGGCTGGCACAAATTTCAGACATACATTCCGGTAGCTTTTATAATAAAAAAGCTGTACTTGGCGGAGTTGAAATGCTGATGCGCGAAAAAGCCGATCTGGTATTTTTCACCGGCGATCTTGTTAATATTTACGCTGGGGAGATGGGTACTTATCAGGATATTTTTAGCAAGGTGAAAGCGCCTCTTGGCGTTTATTCCTGCCTGGGAAACCATGATTATGGCGATTATGCTGATTGGCAAAATCCGGCAGATAAAAAGAAAAATTTTGATGACATAGTAGCTGCCCACAAAAACATGGGATGGGACCTGATCAGGAATGATAACCGCCGTTTAAAAATTGATAATGAAGAAATAGGCATACTCGGCATTGAGAATTGGGGTGCGTTAAGCCGTTTCCCAAGATATGGGAGAATGGACCTTGCGGTAAAAAACACCGATGACCTGCCTTTAAAATTGCTTTTATCACATGACCCTTCCCACTGGCGGGCGCAGGTATTGCCTCAGTACCCGCAAATTGACATGGTATTTGCCGGGCATACCCATGGAATGCAAATGGGGGTTCAAACAGAACATTTTCAATGGAGCCCAATAGAGTATATTTATAATGAGTGGGCCGGTTTTTATAGGGAGGGCAAACAGCAAATATATGTAAATGTTGGCTATGGTTTTTTTGAGGTACTGGGAAGAGTTGGAATATTGCCGGAGATTACGATATTTGAATTAAAAGCGGGACTCGCCCCATCGCCCGTAAACGCGTAATAAAAGGTAATAGGCTTGTCATCCCTATAAAAGATGAAAAAAACATTTCAGCCGGTTTTTGATTTTTTGCTGTTCAGTAATGTTTTTATGGCCCTATGTGCGGTAGCGCAGGGCCTGGTGACCTTTTATTTAATAGGAACAAAACCAGTTGCTCCTGTAGTCTGGCTGCTTTTTACTTCAACATTGGGTATTTATAGCTTTAGCATACTGCTCACAAAACCAAAACAACCTGATAAATCACCATACAAGCGTGTACGCTGGTTCTTTTCGCATTACAGGTTAATGGTAACTTTTACCATTGTTTCGCTGCTTTCATTAATACCTTTATTTTTTTTGATATCAATAGAATCGAGGATACTGATGGTTTTTTTGAGTATCATATCCTTTTTTTACAGTATCCCGATATTTTCATTAGGCGATCAAAAATTCGGCTTACGAAACATCCCCTGGTTAAAACAATTCCTGATAACCCTGGTATGGACAATGAGCACCGTTTTATTGCCCATACTGGAAGCCCAGCATTTCCATTTAACAACAATATCCATGCGCGATACGACTATCCTTATCGCTAAACGCTTTTTGTTTATAGCTGCGCTTACGGTGCCTTTTGATATCCGCGATCTTTTTGATGATCGCAAATCAGGCTTAAAAAC